>Ga0325411_1000346_pt1 | contig 47709 bp, 26 predicted proteins | sample PopdelMetagenome_13_FD_206181 | JGI IMG/M metagenome (GOLD analysis project Ga0325411, IMG submission 206181) | Populus deltoides microbial communities from Bellville, Georgia, United States - Xylem-PdIQD-R4 | ecosystem: Host-associated > Plants > Phyllosphere > Stem > Wood/Secondary xylem...
AAAAACATAAATGAAAAAACAATTGGTCACCATAAGATAGTCAAACAGAAGTCCATACAGATAGGAGGACTGGAATAGCCTGCCTTTGAATTGGTGTTGGCTCCTTGAATCCAAGTTTTACCAAATTGTGCAATAAATATGACTCACATCCATATCTGCAAGTGAATCAAAGTAAATTTTCATCGACAGTTAGAGAATAGCAACAAATATATTCAAAAGTGACAAAAAGGGCAGAGAGGCAGACATGTTCGTGGTACTATTGAGAGCTAATAAAGGGGAGCAAGGTGTCCTCTGAGAGACAATAAGACGTCTAAGATGATGGACCACACAACAAATGTATGATAAACACAACACCCTAGAATGTCATTAACAACTACAACGATGACAATATTCAGTCTACCAATAACACTATTATCTCACGTCAGATATTGGAAGGCAACAATTGAAGAAGAAAATAATTGCTTTTACGAATAAATTCCAAAAAAAAAGGTGTAGCGGAACACAAAATACACTACAACAGTGTCATTTACCAAAGTAGCTAATTCGTGGCAGCATGAAATCAAAATCATTGTTTATATATCCATCTACATTAAGACTACAAAATAAAGCTACAATACCACCTTGTGCTTAACTCTGCAAAACTTTGCAGAGGGGATGGAACGTTGTTTCCAGAGACATGGATGCCATACTTCTTCCTTAAACGTAAATCCCGCTAACCTCAACAAGAATTAAAGAAAAGGAAAATCACAAACACAGATTTCATAATAAACACAATTATAATACTAGTAATAATGACATACAATGACAAGAACTATAATTTAAAAAAAAAAAGGACAAACCAACCTCATTTTGCCTATTTAATTCCTTCTGATTATTTTCCTCCTGTTCACTTCCTTCGTCGGTCACCACCGGCACCGAATCTGAACCCTTAAACACACTGAAACCCTCCACCCTTCCTATATCCACCAAATCAATAAACAACCAACAAAGCCCAAAATCAGAAAAAGCCAAAACCTTTCCCTTTCAATTCACAATCCGAAACCCACAAAGAAAAATCAATAACCTGCTTTAGTTTTCCTCTTCCTCTTCTTATTGACAGAAACTACCACTTTCTCTGCTTCAGTATCTTCTCTTTTGAAGTAGCTCAAATCATCCACTGGACCATCATCATTTCTTTGTTTTCTCTTCTAAATAAATTAAAATCGGGTCAGAAAATAAACATTAAAGGTTAAATCCCCAAAACCAAAAGCAGAATAAAAATAAATAAAGGTGTTACCTTGAAGCGGGAAAAATCACCAGCAAACCTCTTCTTATTGAATTTGATGCCAGTGAGTAAAAAGGAGGTGTCTTTCTCCATTTTTTGAAGCTTTTTTACGCTGAATTTTAAGATTGAGAAAGAGCAGGCAAATAGCAGCGGAGAGAGGTTTTTGCTAGTTTCAGGGGTTTAGGGTTTATTTCTCAGACTGTACCTGTGGCTATGGCTATTTTGTAATCGCCTTAAACGGCAACGTTGTTTAAAAACCCTAAGTTTTTTTTTGTCTTAAAATATGTATCAAATTAATTTTTAATGAGTTAATTATAATTTTATCCTTATAGTTTATCAAAATAAATAAATCCATCCCTGTAGTATCAAAAATGATTAAATAGTCCTTTTATAAGTGTTGATCATGCTTCATTTAATAGTATTTTGTTCCAAAAAACTACTTTCTTTTCTCATCAAATTTCCATCATAACTATTTATTTTCTTACCATTGTTAATAAAAAAAAAGCCATAATAAACTTAAAAAGAACATGAAATAGACAGAATGATTAAATCACAAATAAATATAAAAATATAGAGACTAACTAATAATTTTTTAAACCATGAGGACTAATTAATTATTTTTGCTTAAACTACAGGTCAAACTTTAAAATTAAAAAACAAAATAGAAATAAGAGCAGATAATATGTGGTCTTGTGAGGTGATGTGTCATTTATCATTGCCGGTTTTGGCTTCCCTAAATTCAAGTTTTTGGATATTTTCCTTAAAAAAAACCTTAAACATGTCCTAAAAACCTTAAAAACCTAATTGAAATTGTAAAATCGATTTTAGTTCAATTGAAAGCTTAAAACTATCAAATCAAAATACAAATATAAATTATCAATCAAATTCTAGATTGGCTTGTTTGGTACAATTGCTTTTTAAAATATTTTTCACTTGAAAATATATTAAAATAATATTTTTTTATTTTTAAAATTTTTTTTATATCAACACATCAAAATAATTTGAAAATTCTCAAAAAAATTAATTTAAAACAAAAAAGGCTAAGATCTAAGAGTGTTAGGTCTTTCTATAAAGATATATCCAAAAGCCTTATGTCTAACTGCAACGCTTGACCCAAGAGTAATATTTATAATATTAGTAATAATATTAAACTTACATGACTCAAGTTTAAGTGAGTCTGACTGCAACACCAGATCCAAGAGCTTTGGATGTGGGTCTGGCTGCAAGATCATGTCATAAAAGTATGATAATTAAATAGATTAATTAAAAAGAAAAAACTAATGAAGAAAAAGAAAAAAAAATCTAAATTAACTGGGTTAACCCTTCAAATCAGGTTAACTCATCAAACTTGGGATCATGTCATGAAAGTTTGATAACTAAATAAAAAAAAAAAAGTTGATGGGTTAACCAAGAATTAACTCAATTAACCCGTGAAACCAGGTTAACTAGTCAAACCCGGGATATGTGTCATGAAAGTCTGATAATTAAATAGAAAGAAATTTAACATTAACAAACTAAATTAAACAAAAAAATTAATTAAAAAGAAAAAAAAACTTTGGGTTACCTTGTCGAACCAGGTTATCCCGTTAAACCCGGGATCCATGTCATAAAAGTCTTATAACTAAATAAAATTTTTTTAACATTAATAAAAGAAAACAACAAATAAAAATGGACGGGTTAACCCAGAATTAACCGGGTTAACCCGTAAAACCTGAGATATGTGTCATGAAAGTCTGATAAATAAATAGAAAGAAATTTAACAGTAACAAACTAAAGTAAACGAAAAAAATTAATTAAAAACAAAAAAAAACTCCGAGTTAACTCGTCAAACCAGATTAACCTGTTAAACCTGAGATCCCTGTCATGAAAGTCTGATAACTAAATAAAAAAAATTTAACATTAATAAAAAAAGGACGGGTTAATCCATAATTAACTGGGTTAACTCGTGAAACCAAGTTAACTCGTGAAACCTGAGATATGTATCATAAAAGTTTGATAACTAAATAGAAAGAAATTTAACATTAACAAACTAAAATAAATGAAAAAAATTAATTAAAAAGAAAAAAATCCGGGTTAACTCGTGAAACCAAGTTAACCTGTTAAACCCGGGATCAATGTAATAAAAGCCTGATAACTAAATTAAAAAAATATTAACATTAACAAATTAAATTAAACAAAACAAAATTTATTAAAAGAAAAAAAAGAAAAAAAGAAAAAAAAGCTAAGGCATCAAAAAAAAAATTTTAAAAATAAAAAACATAGCTTAAACTAAATTAAACAAAACAAAATTTATTAAAAAAAAAAAGTTAAAGGCATAAAAAAAAATAATAGAAAAAAATAACTTAAAATTTTTTTTTTAAGAAAAGTTTTAGTATATTTCTAATAACTCATTTGTTTTTGTGTTTTTACAAGTGATTTTGAAAAAAAAAAAAGTGTTCTTTACTTTTAATTTTTTTTATATTATATATAAAAGACACGTAAGAAAAAGGGACCATGAGAAGGAACGATATAAATGATAAACGCTTGACCTACTGGAATTGTCACCCATCCATCCAAAATTCCCGATCCTCATACTCTGAATACCTTGATGGATGTGTTTATCGTGGTTTAGAGTGAGAGTAGTGGATGATGGATGCTGCTGCTGTTCCAATGACCATAAAGATGAAGGCTTGTTGTGGTTATGGTGGCATGAAGGCCATGGAAATAAGATGGGCAACTAGGAAGGAATACAGCAACAAAGTTTCAACGACGTTAAAACCAAGAATACCCATTTTCATATCCACAAACCCTTCTCACATAAACCCTCAAGAACTGAGAGACCTCTACGGCAGCTGTAACCACTCCTGCCACAGGTTTCCAAAGATGGACAAGATGGGAAAACTAGTTGAGCCTGTTGACATCAAGAGACTAAGCGTTGCTCTTTCTCACAGTGCTCTCCTTGTCTCTGTCTTTTGCAATAAAGAAGATGTTTTGGCTAGTGATGATGATTGTGGAAATGAGCGTGAACCCAGTAAAGGAGAGACTCCTCCCGTGCTGGGTTTGGGAGATTTGTTGCACAGGGTGGTGCCTTTGCCTGTGGTTTCACCTTCCACTGGCAAGTTAGTGGGATTTGGCCGCGCTGTTTCTGATCATGGATTGACTGCTTCCATCTTTGATGTCATGGTATATGTGTGTGATTACACTTTTTCCTCACTGTTTATCAATCCCAATTGAGATTCTTTTTAAGTTGCTATTTATGGTAGAGGACGCAATCCATTGTTTCCAAGGGCCTTTCCCTTATTCTGTGGTCTAGTAATTTGTCTGTTATGTCTGAATTTGGGTAATTATGGTCCAAAGCAGAATTCCTGTTCTTGATAATTATCTTTCCACAATCTTTGAACTATTTATTGCTGGATTAATATCTTGAAGCCTTGTGAAGTCTCCATTTGTTTTGCAAATATATAGTCATTCAACTTGGTGCCTAGAAACCAATACATAAGGGAATATCGACAAATTAAATATACATTATATCATAGTCCATAAATTATTCCAGTTTGCATAAATATTATCGGCGAAAGCCGGATAGTTAACTTCACTTGTATTCATATAATTGAGTTTCATTGCCTCCCAGGTTATTCCTTCATTACGGGGGATGGGAATTGGGACGATGATAGTTAAAAGGATCATTAGGTTAGTCAAAAACTTTCTCTCTATATTTACGTATAAAGTTTCAATGATTGATCTGCACTTCCATAAAGATTAGCCAGTTCATTAATTCTTACCAATCTCAAGGAAATCTATAAGTGGCTGCTGCTTGAAAGTTTGTTGATGTGCTGCTTCCATCAGTGGCAATGTTGCTTGTTTTTTACATTTAGCAATACACTGCTCCTGTTGAAATGACAATATTCTAGTCTCTGGCATCAAGTTTTATTGGCCTCTCCAGGATAATCTGATTTTTTTTTTGTTGATCCTTAATGTTCGATAACAAGAGTTTCAGATTCAGGAATCGAGAAATTATTCTCTTTAGAGTGGAAAAGACCTGTTGATGCAATTACCTGCATATCAGTTCTCTGGAACATCAAAAAGCACCTCAGCTTTAAAATTTATATGTAGCAGCTTTTCTATCATGTTTTCCCTCGATCTGGAGCCTAACATTTACCTTTTTGTCTTCCAGAATACTCACAGGTAGAGATATTTATGACATTGCAGCCCTTTGCTCGGCCAATGAGAGGTAATTGCATGGAAGTCCCATAGTAGCCACATACTTGCAATGAGTGTGAGAAAGATCTTTATGGTACTGCGTGTTCATATAAATTATCTCTCAAAGGCTTGTGTATCTACAAATATATTTTAAAAAATGTCCAATATTTTTCCTTGACTTCAAATAAAAAATCAGCAAATGGAGAAGGGAAATGGGTTGCAGAGACAGAGATAGGAGTCACTCACTCACCATGACAAGATTAAGCCCTTGAAGGACATAGGCAAATCCAACTAGTTACCCACGGCTCAAATGTGGTCTTGAGAAATGGAATTGGGAGAAAAAATAATCCCAGACTCAATTTATGCAGTCCGTTCTTTTGGCACAGTGGATATATATATGAACTTGTAGAATTCCTGTTTGAGGATAAAAGCATGATTTATTATTTTCCTTCTATTGTGTTTAGATGCTTTGAACATGTGCATGAAAACTTAGCCATTAACAATGGTTTACCTAACCATTGTCAGGCAGTTCTTCAAAGCCTGTGGATTTGGAGATGACATAATGGGGTCAACTACAATGATGTATACAAGGACTCTTTCAACTCACATTGAAGGTGATCAGATGGTTAAATATGCTGGTCGAAAACTTTTGCTGGTTCCGCCGCTACGTCAGTCTTCCTAGTCCTTGGAGAAGGCCAAATACTCGAGCATCAAACAGTCAGGCGGACCAAGTGTCAAGAGGGTTTGGACCCGAGTGATTTCATTGAAAGAATGGCGATGTGCCAATATCGTTCAGTCGATGATGTCTGTACTGTGTACAAACGAGAACCCTTTACTACAGCCGTTCATGTATGCTATTATTTATTTAATGAGGCACTGTTGATTCATTGACTATGAGCATATTTCAGTCATGAGACTTGTTGATTTTCACCCCCCGGGACCACTTTGCATGCGGTTTCTTGTCAGACTCAGATTCTCGCTTAGCTGTGTTGCACTTTGTAGGAGAAAAAGGTGCAAAAGATTACCCCTTAATTATGCTTAGGGATAAGAATTCTCTCTTGCAAAGTAAAGTAGCCTAAAAGATAATGCCCAACGGTTTCCCTTTCTCCTTTCGAAAGCAACTTTATCGAAATAAGGCCTTGATACTGGAAAAGTTCTCTAACCGTTAAGTTGTCTTCTGCACTTGCTTGGCATGGGTAAAATTTGGGTTGAAGTTTGCTTGATCTCTGCTCGGGGACTCCGGCGCACTTCCTCACTTTGGAAGCTTCAATGGTTTGCTGTTGGCTGGATTGATCCTAAGAACAAATATTGTACCAAGATCGATGCCTCTGGAAATGCGAATCCCACATGGAAAACCAAGTTTGCTACCTTGCATGATGATTCAGACTTTCAAGATATGGCACTGCACGTTGAGGTATACAGCAGGGAGCCCATTTTTCTGAGAGAAAGACTTGAAGGGACCGCGACTGTAGTCCTCAAAGAATTCCTGGCAAAGTATAGCAACAGCAATGAGGCCTCAAGGCCAGGAACTGAAGAAGTAGGGAGCTATCAACTACGCAAAAGAAATTCCAGTAAACCTCAAGGATTTGTTGACGTTTCAATTCATATCTCCGAGGAAAGGGAACAGCCAAGTTCATACCCAGGTAATACTCTTGGGAGAAGTCTTTCTTAAACTCACCTAACTGAATTGCTAACTTCAGATTGTGCTCTAAGGCCCAGTGTCTGTCTTTTTTACATTTTTATTTTGAGGGAGCATATTACAACCTGAATATTGATATAGAGCTTGGATTATCGTCTACAATCTTGTGATTGAATTTTGGCATGCACTTGTTGAATTAAACTGCGTTAATTACAGGCAACGAAGGAGGGATTATGCTCATGGACCACAACAACAAGATTACACTACCTACTGAAGGGTCAGGGAAAGCCTTCCCTTCAGAACTGCCTCTAGGTCCACTCCGACAACCGGAAAACCATTCATCAAGTGTTGCATACAATCATCCACTGCCATACCCTTCAAATTATTCCAATCCATCAGTAGGTGGCCCAAGTTACCCACCAGCAGCTGGTCCAAGCTATCAACCATCTCGAACTCCTCCACCACCACCTCCACCATCTAATGTTGGTTACATGCCAACTTTTCTTCCAAATACAGATTATATAAATATGCCATCTTCAGTAGCAGCAGCTGGACCCCGAGGTCCACGACCTGGTTTGGCAATGGGAGTTGGTGCTGGAGCTTTGGCTGCTGGTGCTGTCATATTTGGTGATGACTTTATGTCAGGATTTGATATTCTGACTGGCTTACATGATCCTAGTCTTACAATAACAACAAATCCTCCTTTTTGATAAAAGGGGTTCCAGTTTCCTGTAATTGTGCTACAATGCTATCGAATTTGAATTGGTTGTCCCTTATTTTCTGCTTTATTTGTTAGTGTTCATTTCATTTTGATCCTGATACAGAGAACAAAAAAGTTTTCATTCAATTCTAGGAGAACTAATGATGATAGCCTGTTCTAGCCATCCACATCACTAAAATCTTCTGATACGTTCCCACTTTTGATTAAATGCGCCTCATGAGACAATAGCTGCAGTTATCCAGTGTAGATAACTAGCTCTTGAATATCATTGAAAAGAAATCCAAGCAAGAATTTCAAGTCACCAAGAGAGGCAAAAAGAATAAAAGCATGGCATGACCAGGTTGTGGTAAGAATATCACTCTTAATTGTTTCTCTGAGTTGAGGAATTGAATATTTTGTCCAAGTCGAATCTGAATGCTACTCTACCTAGCTCACAAGGTGTTCTCATCTGAATCTACCATCAGCTTCTCAAATACATACAAGCTATGAGAAGAATGCCACAATTCTTAATTACTTCGAAACAAGAACCAGGTATAGCTCGTGAAAGTCCCTTGGCGTTCCAGGATGGAACAATTCGATCATTGTCACCCGTGATAATCGAAACTGGGGGTCCATTATCCGTCAGCAAAGACACAAGGATCAGCATTTCATTCAACCTTTTAAAATCAATAATTAATGTGACAAAGCTGAAAGTACTTTCACGACTCAAAAAATGATGCTATACAACTGGACTCATTGGCAATCAACATGAAGACACCAAGAAATTTTAAGTAGAGAGATCGTCATTGAGAAAGAAGTCCCATTTATTAATCTTCCATGCTCCATCCCTCGGCCATCTCTTCCTAAGCAATTCAGATTAGAGATGAAGGAGCCGCGCTAGTTTGACTAGTAGGGATGCTGTGAACCAAAAAATGGCCAATCCATCCAAATGCCTTTCATCTCACTGTCTTCATTTCTCACTCAGTACTTCTTAATATATATTTTTCAAGATATGCAGTTACCCAAAGTTACACAGCTTTGGAAGGATAGGCGTAAAGTTAGTGGAAGTACCGGGACATGAGTTGATAAATGTGTGGAAACATCCACCCTTGACGTCAATCCAAAAGCTGGCCTATCGAAGGCAATAACTTTGGAACCAGTGACCTCAGCCAAAGGCTTCATAACCCGACTCCAAGAGTAGACAGAAGCTCCAAATCCATGTAACATGATCATAGGAAGACCAAGCTTCCAAGAATTATATATTATGAGGAACTTGAGAAAGAGGGATGGAGCATGGAAGCTTTGTGATGAATCATTTGCCTGTGATTCTGCATCATATATCTTATGGTGTATCTGTAACCCTCTAAACTCACAGAAACAACTATCTGGATCAGCTAAAATTGAAGGGTATAATAATTCATCTTGATCTATACCAGATATTTTCTCCTTTTTCTGCTTTGTTCTAGCATTCAAACACTGCTCTGGATACCGCATGAAAAAAAGAAAAGATAACTCACAACTAGCCGAATATCTCAAAAAACACGAGTTGTGTTGTGAGGCGTGCAAGAGTAAGAGGCAGAAATTCTAAGGTGGAAGGTGATATTTGTTTTTGAGTGTTTTTTAAAAAATTTAAAATTTTTTTTATATTTTTTTTCTTTATTTTAAATTAATATTTTTTTAGTATTTTTAGATTATTTTGATACACTGATATCAAAAATAATTTAAAAAAATAAAAAATATTTTAATACATTTCCAATTAAAAAAACACTTTAAAAAATAACTGCAATCACACTTCTAAACGAATTGAATTCTTGGAACATGGCTGGCAAAATGATTCTAAGGAAAATCATTTGTTTTCGTAATTATTTTTATTTAATTTAGGAACAATGTTTTTATTATTTATTTAATTTAATAAATTTTAATAATTTTATTTTTTCTATTTAACTTGGAAATTTCTAATTCCTTAGTACTTAGCTTGTATTTTGTTAAAGTAATTGAAAAAAATATTTATTAATAAAATTATGAATTAGAATTTTTGTATGGTGATACTATTTAGAAAAATTTTATATTACTTGTGCTCGATATTATATTGTTTTCTATATTAATTAGTATAAAAGTCTAAAAATTCCCAATATTTAATATTATGTGCTGACATAATGACACAATGATTCATAGTAGATAATGTTCTGAAAAAGAACATAAAACAAGATATTATGGATTTGGGGATGAGAAGCTCCTTTTAAAAAAATAACATTTAAGAATTAATGATATATTATATTGAGATATATTTAGAATTAACCATGTTAGTTGATAGAGGTGAGGAACTTGGGGTATTGTGAAGGGAGTGATTATGAGCCTATAACTAACTTTGAAAATGTGTTTTAGAGAGAGTAAGGAGGTAGCTTACTTTGAGGATGGATAAAATTGAAATTTTGATCATTCTAAATTGAAATCAATCATGATATTTTATTTTAATGATGATTATGATGTTTAATTATAACATAAATAATAACAATGATGATGTTATTGGTAAGTTAGGGTTGAGTGAAAAGAGAACATGAAATATGTTTTAAAAAAAAATGATCTGAACTCTTGACTTAAAACAAGTAAATCAATGCTCAAAATAAAAGAAAAATTGTTATAGATGGGGATAAAAACTTTTAATAATTTAACTTAAGTTTAAAAGGAAATAAAGTAATAAATCGATATGCAAAATGTCAACCTAATGATGAATCGCATAAATTTTTAAATTGGATATAATAATTATCGAAGGAATTTTTTTTTTGTAAATTCGGTAGAAAAAAATTGATATAATAATAATAGTGGTGGTGGTGGTGGTGATGATAATGGTAGTAGTGGTTGTAGTCGTGGTATTAGTGATGGTGGTGATGGTGGTAGTAGTGGTAGTGATAATAATAATAATAATAATAATAATAATAATAGAGTAATAGTAGTAGTAGTAGTAGTAGTAATAATAGAGTGACATTCTAAGAAAAATAATGTATGATTTTTATGCGCGAAAAATATTGATAGCCGGTATAAGCTCTTTGTAAAATAGCACTATTTTGACCAAAAATAGTGAAAACTTTATAAAGCATTTGATGATGGTCATGGATGAGAGTCATCAATAAATTACTTTAAAAATAATGATGATGTAAGTAAATAAAATAGTATGTAAAATTTGAATTTTTGATGTAAAGTTATATATTATTTAGTTTTACAATATCAATCATATCTTTTAATCCAACCATTGGATTAAGTTGAGATTTTTCGAATAGTTTTTTGACTTATTGTTTTATCTTGGGTTATAATTTTAATGCAATTAGATTTTTGGAAGACTTTGCAAGACTGATGATGGTCGGATAAAAACACATAAAATAACACATGTAGTCATTAATGAAAATTTTATAATTTTGTCTAAATCCAAATCTTCACTATTGTTTTGGTAGACGATCCCTAAGAGAGCATAGGGGACTTGACTTTCCTCATTTTCTTCTTCAAATTAGTGTCTAATCTTTTAAAATGTTAGGTTTAGAAAATGTGTAAGAGTGATTTCTATCAAAGAAGACCAATTCAATAGGGAAATCCTTGAGAGAAAATGGGTTTAAGAGGAAAAAATAGTAGAGAGAGAAAGCTTTGAGTTTGAAGAAGGAAGAGGAGAATTCCAGGAAAATTACCATGAACTCATTAAATTGAGTGGTGTTAGCTAAGTTGAATGACTAATCTTCTGTCAACTTTACATTACATTCTATTCTTGTTTTTGAAAGAGAAAATGATAAAGACAAGGGACAATATAAATAAATACGTGTGATTGAGCATTTGATTGATTGAAATTATGGAAATAATGGAAATTTCTTTCATAAAATACTAAATAAATAGATAAGATAAATATTAGTTGTTGATTTGTGATGTATTAAACATGAAATTGAGATATGGAAGTGTAAAAATCCTAAGAGGGGGCTTAAATTGATGGCATGAAATTATCCTAATGATTATAATATAAATTGATGATCATTATGTATGGATATTAATTGATAATTTGAGATACATGGAGATTTCAATAATTAAACTTACATTAGCAGTGTGAGTGTTAATTATTATTGTTTGGGAAGATTGTAGGAGAAGAGGTCAAAATAGGGCCTAACTTCTCTACATCTTGAATAACAGGAGCTCAAGGTAGTTCCCCCTGCTTCTTTAATTGTTTAAATTCTTGTAATGCTAGAATATAATAAATGTTATATATATTTTGTGCTATTGTGTGTCATACGAAATATGTTTATGTGAATTTTGTTTTTAGGCATGAGAAATATTGTTATGTGAATATTGTCTACATGCATTATAAATATTGTTGTGTGAATATTGTTAGCGAACATGAAATATTATTATTGAGTGAATGTTGTCACCGAGCAGGAAATATTATTATTGTGTGAATGTTACCTACGGTAGAAGAAATAATTTTATCGTGTGATTTTAATTTGACTAGCTGACATGTTTGGAGTTAGTGACATCAATGAGGTTGATGACTAAGATCTTTAATTTGACTAGCTGATATGTTTGGAGTTAGTGACATCAATGAGGTTGATGATCAAGATATTTATAAGCTAGTGGCATCAACAATGTTGATGACCAGAATATTTAATTTGACTAGCTATCTATAAGAGACTAGTGACATCAATGTGATTGATAGCCGGAACATTAAATTGACTAACTATTACATAGAGAGTTAATAGCACTTGGGTACATGTCTACCAGATATTTTAATAAGGTATTTATAAGAAAATATAGTAGTTTAAATGTGGTTGACATAATGATATTTTATGAATTTGCAAAAGAAACCAATAAATTAAAGGACAAGATTTTATGAATTTGAAAAGATAAATCAATAATTAAATTGATGGGATGAATGAAGTCGAGTTAAGTATAAGATTGATAAGAGCCTAGTTAATTTTTGAATTCTAGAAAGAAAGAAATTATGCAAAGAGCTTTAAATAAGAAGAAGTTCTAGAAGATAATATTGACATTTATATTTTCATTTCATTTATTAAGAATTAGCTTGGTAGCATGGTTGCGGTTGTTTTTCAAATAACTTTTCGTGTCGAAATGTATGCCAATGATCTTTTTTATTTTTTAAAAATTATTTTTAACATCAACACATCAAAATGATCCAAAACATATAAAACTTATTAAATTATAGCAATATTTTTTTAAAATTTTTTTTTGGGAACGCGGTTTGCACCGCGTTCCCAAACATATTCTAAATGTAATGTATTATAAGTTTTAAATTATTTGTCTAAGATACTACACAAATGAATCTGAAGAAATACATGGCGTATGGATATTTTATCTTATATTTTAGGCAAAATAATAATTACTATATAATATATGATTCTAGATTGTAAATAAATAGATTTATAGATTTATACTCACTAAGTGATGTTATTCCTAGCTTGTATGTAATAACTAGTTAAGGTTTATTTAATAAGTATAGCATGATTTTTAAAGTTTAATGCAAATTTTTCTTATTTAGTTGTTTATTTATATTATGTCATGTTAAACATCTATGTTTATATGATATGTGAAAAAATCTCATTGAGATGATGATGGGAGAATTCTCCAGGAAGGTTAGATTAGGGATTATGAAATGATTTTGGAAATATACAAGTTTATGTTGATAACTTAGTATCATTTAAATATAGGAAAACTCTACTAAATTTTTCGGTAGAATATTTGATAATATGATAAGAATTTAAATATAGTATTGCAGCTCATCATAATCATGTATATACATCTAAGTATAATATAAAATTACCTCTAAATTTCAATTACAAGACAATTGAAAAGATGAAAATTGTACAAAAATATTGGTAACATTACATAAGCTATATTAATCATTTTAATTGCAAGCTTATTATCATCACAAAGATAGATTTGTGTTAAAAGTTATATGACATGTTAATAAAACAAGTTTGAGATTTACAATTCATTATTTTATAAATAATTTATTAATTGTTGTTTTTTATGCAAATATTTACATGAAAATATTGAAATTAATTATTGTTTTTTATGCAAATATATCTAAAATAACAATACACTTGAAAAAAAAAGGTTGAAGAACTTTTATTAGATATCCACAATAACAAGACAATAATAATTTGAACTTAAGGATAAATTATTTCTAACTCGAAAAAAATATTATTTATTTTTTTAATTATTTTTATTTTAGCTTAATTTAAAATAATATATATATATATATATATATATATATATATATTTTTTTTTTTTTCATATTTAGTTTACTATAAGTTTACAAGAGGGAAAAAGACTTGTAGGTGAGCAAATAAAACATCACAAAAAGACATAAAATAGAACCTTCGACAGACGACAAGTCGTTTAACTCATTCAAAACGTACCTTATAGTTAGGTAGGAGTGGAGAAGCAAGAACGAAGATGAAAGATTGAAAGAGGAAAAAAATATAAAAATGGAGGCTTTGGTGTGCAAGAAACTAGGTGATCCAACAGCATTGAAATCATCAATATCAGAGGCAGATAATGATTCCCCAATAATTCTAAGCAAAACCCATCCTATCCCACAACTTAAATCGCCCACATCAGTTAGAGTTAGAGTTAAAGCTACAAGCTTGAACTATGCAAATTACCTGCAAATTTTAGGCAAGTATCAAGAGAAACCTCCTCTTCCTTTCATTCCTGGCTCTGATTATTCTGGCATCGTTGATGCTGTGGGTTCTGGTGTCTCACTTTTAAAGGTCGGTGACCGTGTTTGTTCCTTTGCTGCGCTTGGTTCCTTTGCTGAATTCATTGTTGCTGACCAGGCTGAATTGTGAGTTATAAAGTGATTGAACATTCATTTCTTTGATTTTTGTGTTTGATAGTTTTTAATGGAGATGTGTTTTGTTTGATTTTGATATTTGTAAAGGTTTAAAGTGCCAGATGGGTGTGATTTGGTTGCTGCTGGTGCATTACCTGTGGCTTTTGGCACCTCGCATGTTGCACTTGTTCATCGAGCTCAATTGACTTCTGGTCAGGTGGGTACTCCACAATTTGTTTTTTGTTCATTTCCATCCATGTCTATGTGTTTTGAGTTTATAACGATGATTGCTAGCGTACTCAATCTGGAAGTGTTTTCTAAGGCGATGTATGGGATTTTTTGTAGGTGTTGTTGGTTCTTGGTGCAGCTGGAGGGGTTGGTCTTTCTGCTGTTCAAATTGGCAAGGTTTGCGGGGCTGTTGTTATTGCAGTTGCAAGGTACTTACATTGCTTTTGTACTCCTTCAGATATCATTTATGACAATCATTCCTTTTGGTTGTTGTTGTTTTGGCGATGCCTATAGTTTTTAGTATTATATTTTAATTTTAAGAAGTAGAACCATTTTGGGGTTGCATCCCTGGTCTTGACTATGGCAGGGGAGATGAAAAGGTGCAGTTTTTGAAGTCATTGGGAGTGGACCATGTAGTGGACTCGAGCAAAGAGAGTGTCATTGCAAGTGTCAAGGACTTCCTTAAAGCAAGGAAGCTCAAAGGGGTTGATGTTTTGTATGATCCTGTTGGAGGCAAACTTACTAAAGAAAGCATGAAGTTGTTGAATTGGGGTGCTCAGATTTTGGTTATTGGTTTTGCTAGTGGGGATGTACCTGTCATCCCTGCAAATATTGCTCTTGTCAAGGTACTTGTTTCATTTTCCTAATACTTGGATTACCTAATATCAATTCTTGCAATTTTTCGCTCCTTATGGTAAACCAAATCACCTATAAAGATGCTCTGTGAGATTCAAAATTAATATTGAAAGAAGGGAACAAGATTAGATAACAATAAAGGAGAGTTGGTTCATGACCAAACAGTTCAGAAGAACTATCCAACTTGTGTTTATTTACAATGTGTCATGGTTTTGCACTTCGAGTGGGTCAAGAGACATGGCCATGAGTCACAAGATTGACCGCGTATTCCTCTTTTTCCTTTTCTTTTCTTGTGAGTATGCTACATCCTCTTACTCTAGAATCTCTTTGAACATGAAGAATATCATTCTAGATATTATCTAGAAAAAACTCAGGTCTAGTTTCAAGGAGTATTGGTGGTGTATGAGGACAGAGGGAATGGTGTTGCATGTATTCAAGTAGCACCTGCTTTAAATCCTCAAATGTTTCAAAAATATATAGAAGTATTTGAGAAGCTTGGAGGACATTAGTCAGTGCAGAACTATGTTGAATACCAATTTTAATAAAATTAGCAGTTCTACTGCTGAAGCACTCTGAATTGGGCTATTTTCCTTTCGGCAGGTCTTTATTCTGCCATTGTTTATATGATTGCACAATACAAATTATTCATGATGATATTATCAAGTTTTTAAATGTCCTCTTCTTTTTTTTTTCCAGAACTGGACTGTGCATGGACTTTATTGGGGCAGCTATAAAATACATCGACCTGTTGTGCTCGAAGATTCAATCCGGGAGCTGCTTTCCTGGGTGGCAAAGGGCCGGATTACCATCCATATTTCTCATACGTACAGTATATCAGAGGTCCAGAACTCCCTCTTTCTCTCTCTAATTAACTGAGCAAAATTTTAGCTTGAAGATGGTTTACCATTATGATTCACTGATCTAAATTAAACATTCTGAGCTCAATTCTCCTACAAATTGAGCTGGTAAAGGCAAACCAAAGTTCCTTATGGTTAAGCAGCATTCCAAGAACCAAGCAAATCCTATACTCATGATCATGTCCTATGTAATCAATGCCAAACTCTAATGGATTTACATACCAAATTTCTACTGCTGTTCATAGGTCACTCATGGTCATGTAACAGCATTTCCTGAATGAAGGACTAGGTTTGTGATAATATCTTCGTTTGGTCCAACATATGAATCTACCAACAAGAAGTCACCTAGCAATCCAAGCATGGATGGACAGATCATTTGATGACATCTGTCTAACCCAACAGTGAGTTGGTAGTCTAGCAGGTGTTAGATTCATGCATTGTCAGGTTCAATTCACAACTTGTTTAACTTCTTTTCCTGTTTGGGATCTGATGAAAAGAAATTAATCAACCCTCTGAAGCACCAAGCAGAACTATTTCACTGCAATAAGTTCTTTTTTCCTTTTATTTGGGTAAATCATAAATGATAAAAACAAGGAGTTCAAGCTTATTATTCCACTTTGCTTTGAAAATGCGGCAAGTTTATTGGTAGACTTGGTATGTGCATTATATGGACAGACATTTTGGTTTCTTGTCTTCATAAATCATGGATTTTCCACCATGCAAACAATGGTGTATTCAGTGACAATGTTGGTGTTTTGCCTTTGACAGGCCAGTCTCGCGTTTGCTGCTATTAAAGATAGGAAGGCAATTGGGAAGGTGATGATTGCTATTGATGATGAAAGAAGTGTAAAATCTAAGCTTTAAGTCAATCAGGACTCAGATGGGATGGAATGCAGAATATATTCCTTTTTGCAGACTCTCCTTTTAAGTTACCCTTCAAGCAATTTTCTCATTTCTGTTTGATACAATTGCTAGCAACCACGAGGATGTTACTTGTTGTCAATAAGGTAATTATCATGTAGTAGTCGTTGAAAAATGCCAAATAAGAGAACTATTATACCGAAAGAAAAATAAAATAAAAATTGCAGATGAATATTGGTGAAATTGCATAGCTTTCTTCCTGCATATTCACTATATCCAGTGTTTCGGATAAGTGTGTGTTTGATAATGTGATATGAGGTGTTTTTTAAAAGTATTTTTTATTTGAAAATGTATTAAAATATTTTTTTTTAAAATTTTTTTTGTTTATTTTTGGTACTACCATATAATTATTAAAAAAACATTAAAAAATTATTAAAATTTAATGTTTTTTCATATCAAACACTTTTAAAACGTATGAAGTTTTAAACTCAAAAACTGTAAAGACCATTCATCTTTTTTGACGCAGTCCGCTGGAAATAATCACAACTGGATCGATCCTATTGCAGTTCCCTGTACTGCTTGCTGTACCTATGGGGCCATCACAAATTCACAATGCTATTGTGAATGAATAATTGTTTCTTGTCTTGCAAAATAGGATAAAAGTTTGAAGTTTCGAAAAGGATATATATTTCCTTTTTCTTTGGTTGTTACAAGGCACTGGCAACCATGTGATCAACAGTTTATAGCTGCACAATAAGGAATTAAATTATCAGAAATAAGTAATGATTTGTTTTTCTTTTGTCATACAACAGCAAATAGCCATAACTTTTTGCTTGAGAAACACAAGTAGGAATGCAATGACAAAAAAATCTGTAAAGCCTAAGTTCGGAAAATTAAACGAAGTAATTGCTAGGATATGAATAAACCCGAATGATTTTTACCATGTTATTTGTTTGTAAAATATTAATAGTTTATTAGATTTCATGTTGAATTCATCAAATAACTTCCAATTATACAACGAAGTAAGAAAAATTAGTTGGAAACACCAGGCATGGAAACCAAAATTGATAATGGAGAACACTGCAACTGGTTGTTGGATTGTATTACAATTGTAAGGTCCCTCCATGGTACTCACATCTTTCGAAGGTCTTGTAGAGTTGTACTACCATGAAATATTCTTTATTTTCTTATATAAATAAACCCCATGCTGTTGCGTGAGCTGTTTCTGTGCTACTGTTTTTTCTTTTCCTTTAGTTTTAGTATTGGTTTTGCTGTTCCCCTTTCGTAGCAAACATCCTGTCTTGTCCCTTCTATGGATTCCTCAAACGTTGAAAGGGCTCAAGATCGAAGAAGGATACAACAAGGTGTGGCTTCTAGCTTCCTATATAGCATCGTGTCTGACAATCTATCAAGACTAAGTGTCAAGACCCTAGTCAGATTCAAGTCGGTCTGCAAGTTATAATAATGCGTGATTCCCAGCCCTGGTTTCCAAGCCTTGCATCACAATAGATCGTGCAGTAATCCTCGATTCCTTCGATTTTATGAATTTGATTTTCAGCTCCATTCAAATCCCACAGACACATCATATGTTTATAAATTTGTTTCAGTGGATACAGAGGGGGAATAAGCACGATTTTGTTGATCTTAAGGTGCATGTCCCTATTAAACTCATATTGCCAAGTTGCTTCGCTTTGCTTAGCTACAGAAACACAAATTCTTGTGTGTAATCCTAGCACTCGTCAGCCTTTTGAATTGCCAGTATGTGGAAGTAAAATAGCAGGACTTGGGACAGGAAAGCTAGACTCATAAGAGTCCAGTTGGTTCTCCTACTCCGATATCTGCAACACACCCAAAAAACAGAACAGAGTGCTCGGTTGGGAAGTAGGACATTCATGGAAGATTTCCAACATCCAGTGGAAAGGTTTAGTCCTCCGGCCTTCGCATATGAAACTACTTACTGGAAGATTGACCGCAGGCGCCTCCGCAGGAGGCATAACGTTTTTATTGCCGCGTTTAATAATGGAAACGAAATGTTTCAAACATCCTGCATATTGAAGACTTATTGCTTATTCCGATTGGACACCGCATGTTCGAAATTCAACTCCTCCATATGGGAATTTGTGCATGGTAGAGACTTGTGATTATCTCATGTGGCAGTTTGGGAACTTAGGATCCCATGAATTGCATATGGCAAGGCAAAAAAGAAGAAGCATGATCCACACAAGGGCAGGTAATCTTTTGAAAAGGATACAGAAATCATATTCAATTCTTTTACTGATCTACCTTATTGCATAACGTCTTGCTTGTTTAGAGGGAAAATAAGCCACCTATAGGCAATTAGTTTACAGGGCTTTTTCTTAATCCCTTGCCCTTGTCTTTTCTTTAGAAAATACCATGGCTTTTTGCAGGTCTTTCTTGTTTCTTTCAAGTTTTGTGTGAGGTGGTTTTATCTTCAAAGAAGAATTACCAAAGAAGCATGTCAAATGGCTAACTTTAGAATCAAGCAAGCATTATAAGTTGATAGAATATCAACATATAAATAAAGAAGAAAGCCGTCATTTAATTGAACAAAACAGTGATTATAGACAAGGGCTTAGAATACAAGAATCATCTAAAAAGACCCATCGACAAAATTGGGAAAACTTAATGGCCATTAACTCTGCTAAAAGTGTAATGGCCTGAAAGAACAGAGGTTGTTCTCTGCTTCTTTTGGTTGTTCTTATTGGTTCCCCTTACCCACTACTTCAGCTGAAGCAATTTGTGCCTTTGACCTCTTACACATCTTTCTTGCCTTCAATAATGCCCTCCTCTGGTTAAATGGGTGCTCTTTTTTCTCCAAATCTTTCACTGTTCTCGCTTCCGACAGGTCTGCGAAGGACTTGCATTTCCCATCATAAGACATTGCCAATCCTCTTCTCTGGGTTGGTAGAGAGTCTAGCATTGAACCAAAAGAACCATACCCTCCTTCTCTGTTGAGATTCCTCTCCTTAGACATGACTTCCTCATGGCCTTGTTCAGTGCCATTGTTTGGAACAACCATAGAATTACTCTCGGAAGAGATTTTGGACGACTTCTTGTCTAAATCACCCATTATCAGCAAATACAAAGTAAACAGCAGCACACCAATTTTCTCTTTCACACTAGTCCTATTTATAGAGTTCCAAACTCAAATTTCCTAAAAAGTTCAGGTCTTTCCACAAATAGCACGGAAACTGGGAACCAACATCAAATTACTTTCCTCAAGTAGCACGGAAACTTAAAACTATCATCATTATGTCTCAGTAAGCATAAGTTAATGAATACAAATACATACATAATTGAATCAATGAGCATCAGACAACATTGGAACTGATGCCAGAAATCCATCAACTTCTAGGCGGTCAAATTAGAAATAGCATCGGGATCGAACGACTAAAGCTTTTATATTTTGGTTGTCAATGATTTTAATTGGAAACTACTCAAAGTCTGCAGCTTTGAAAAACCAACCATTATTTGATCGAACTGATTAAGTTTAGTTGCATGTGCACACTAATCATTTTGCGATGATCATGTTAAAGGAACTCTATTGTATTGTGTTTTCAAGAACATTGAGGTCCAGTTATGTCTTCCTTCCCCTACATACAGCGATATAGATGCTTTGATTGAAATACCTGGTACAAAGTCATGCCAGCAACTTCATTTACATTCCTTGACCTCCTTTTTCACCAGGGTATCAGAAGTGCCTGACAGACACAAGAAGCATGAATCACATAAAGCAACTAAAATCAAGCACGTATGACAACGAATCCAACCTGGCTGTTATCTGCCAGCGGCAAATTATTATAGAGGAAGGCATCAATATTACCCACACAGATTCATTAGGCGACATTCTTGCATCCATATATAAGCTTTCAGGTAATAACTTGCAGCGTCTTGATGATGGCTGATCAGCATGGTAGAATGATGAGCAGAAATTACAATAGGCTGGACACATTTTTTGTGTTTTCGTCGCATATAACGTAGAAAATCTCGCATGCTTTGAGTAGCTCTTTCCCAATCTATGATATCATATGAAACCCACGAATGAATAACAAGATGAAAACGTAATCATATAAGGTTTTCATGATGGTACCCAAGAAAAGAAACCATGTGTTAGAGCTCTAGGCGCGGGGACGCGCCAACGAAAGCACACTGCCTAGAATTCGGCAGCGATGGACAGCGGCAGCCTTGCGCAGGCATAAACGAATTCAGCAGGCAGCGTGTAATGGTCTATGCGAGTCTTTGAGCTTGCGACTTGGCATGGACATGGGGGCTTAGATAATGGACCTTCTAAGTCAGCAGCTGACGCAGCAGAACAGGTAGCTGGGACTGCCTTGTGGACAGGCGGAACGTGGGTGAAGTGGCAGCCTTATGGGGGCAGAATGTGGGTGAAGTGGCAGCATCATAGGGGCAGGACGTAGGAGCATAACTGGGGTGCTCTCCAAGCTGCTGAGATCGTGGGATCATGCCCCATCACTTGCTGGAAAATAGGCCACTAAGATCATGGAGATCGTGGGGGAGAAAGTGCCCCACTATGTCCTGAAAAATAGGAGATCATGGGTGAGCCCTGCAGCTCACATGTTTGTTTATAAATAGGCTGCCAAGCCTCTGTTGTGTAGCATGTGATTTATGTGCATAGCACACACACTCTTTATTGTGTAATCCTTTATTGACGAGATAAATAAAGGTTGAGAAGTATTCTTGTAAAGTTCGGTGTGCTTGCTTGTGTTTATTCTTTGTTTACGACGAGGCAATTGTGAGAACCTCTTTGAGTGAGCGAAACACATAGTTGTTGGGAAACACGAGCAAAAAGGTGAGGCAAGGCTGAGTCTAGTTGGGACTAGACTGCCGCATTGGGTTGAATTTCAGGGCGAAAAATTTAACCCCGTGACAATTGGTATCAGAGCACGGTTGATTCAAAAAGCGTGCAGCAGAAGTCATGGAAGCTATTAGAGAACGGTTGATGCGTCTTGAGACTTTGATAGGGTCGGATGAAGAACGCGAATAACGTTATGTTATTGATCGCTTGAAGGAAGCTATGGAAAGCGCTGATAGGGTTGAGAGCCTGTACATTTCTCTTGCGGCAGAATCGAGTGAGCGATTGACAGCTGCTGAAGAGACGATTGTCATTCTGAAGAAGGTAGTGAGAAACGCTCCTACTGGGGTAAGTACTTCTAAACCTAAAGTGCCTGAACCGAAGTGTTTTGGTGGGGCAAGAAGTGCCAAAGAACTCGAGAATTTCTTGTGGGACATGGAGCAATACTTTAGCATTGCGAAGATCGGCGTGGCTGAACAAGTGGATCTTACCGTGCTGTATCTCACGGGTGATGCGAAGCTTTGGTGGAGGACAAGAACCAAAGATGACTTAAGTGCTGGATGTCCAAAGATTAAGACGTGGGATCGTCTCAAGCAAGAGCTGAAGGAGCAGTTCCTTCCAAACAACACATCATGGATTGCACGGGAGGAATTGAAAAGGCTCAAACATGAAAGGTCAGTTCATGAGTATGTTAAATCTTTCAGTTCTTTGATTCTCGACATCGAGAATATGTCCGAGGACAACAGGTTGTTCAACTTCATTTCTGGATTGCAAACTTGGGCGCAAGCGAAACTACGAAGACAGAACGTAAAGGATCTGTCCTCCGCTATTGCTGCTGACAGTTTGGTTGATTTTAAATCAATTACTAGAGAGGGCTATACATCAACCTCCTTCAAGTCTAAGGGAAGAAACAAGGAGGAAAGAATAGAGAAGAAGTTTGGTGGGGGTGCATCGAAGGCTGCTGCCACGGATAAGGGCAAGGCTAAGTTTATGAGTGCACAAGGTAAGAGTACTAAACCAAACTTCACTTACTTCATTTGTGATGGTCCGCACTTTGTGAGGGAATGTCCAAAGAGGGAGAAGTTGAATGCTATTCGGGCTGGGGATAGCGATGAGGAGGAGGGGGTAGTTACGCACGTCAATCTTATGCGTGTGATAAACTGCCTGGTAGCTAAATCAGGGGATGCGCCTGCCGAAAACCGCCCTGTTGGTAAAGACTTGGCGAAGATTGATGCACTGCGGAAAGGGAAGTCAGGGGCTATGGACAATCTAATGTATGTGAAGATTGGGATAAATGGCAAAGACGTGAATGCTATGCTGGATTCAGGCGCAACCCACACGTTTGTGGCAGATCGGCTGGTGAAGGAACTTGGCCTGCGGCTGAGTGACAACCATACATCGATGAAGGCATTAAACTCGAAGGCACAGAGGATTGTTGGGATGTCTTACGATGTGCCGATAATGCTGGATCAGTGGAGAGGTAAGCAGGACGTGCTGGTCGTAAATCTTGACGATTACTATATTATTCTTGGCCTTGATTTCTTACAAAAAGCCAAGATTGTTTTGATGCCGTATCTCAATGGAGTGATGATTGCGAGTGAGGGATGCCTTTGTTTCATCCCATGTTGTAACGTCGCAGTTGCGAATGTTGTGAAAAGGAGAAAAAGCTTGGTCTCGGCAATTGCTATTGATAAACGTTGCGGAAAGGAGGGGAAGTGTTTCTGGCGAAAATAGTGGACGAGAAGGCAGACTATTGTGGTGAGGTGCCGAAAGAGATTGCTAGCGTGCTGCAGCAATTCGAAGATGTGATGCCGCCTCAGCTGCCGAAGAAACTCCTGCCTAGGAGGACCATCGACCATCGAATTGAGCTGGTGCCGGGGAAAAAGCCACCATCTCAAGCCCCTTACCGAATATCGCCAATGGAATTGGCAGAATTGAGGAAACAATTGGAAGAGCTGATCGACTTGGGATTTGTCCGCCCTTCCAAGGCTCCATATGGTGCTCCAGTTTTGTTTCAAAAGAAGGTGGATGGGAGCCTTCGTATATGTGTGGACTACCGAGCACTCAACAAGGTAACAATCAAAAACAAATATCCTGTTCCCTTAATTCAGGATTTGATGGACAGATTGTGTGGAGCCTCAATCTTTACGAAATTGGACTTGCGATCGGGGTATTAGCAAGTGCGGGTTGCTGACGGTGACAAGCATAAGACTACGTGTGTGACGAGGTACGGATCATATGAGTTTCTAGTTATGCCATTCGGCCTAACAAATGCTCCATCAACATTTTGTAATTTAATGAATGATGTGTTATATGATTTCTTAGACAATTTCATTGTAGTTTACTTAGATGATATTGTAATCTATAGTAGAGGCATTGAAGAACATGTAACTCATCTTTCTAAAGTCCTAGATAGATTGAGAGAATATGAATTGTATGTGAAGAGAGAAAAGTATGAGTTTGCAAAAGATGAAATTATGTTCTTAGGGCACTTGATTGGAGAAGGACAGGTGAAGATGGATCCACGAAAGATTCAAGCCATCGTCGAATGGTCAGCACCAAAATCAGTCCCGGAATTGAGGTCATTTTTGGGGCTTGCAAACTACTATAGACGATTCATTGAGGGCTATAGCAAGAAGACAACTCCTCTCTCGGATCTTCTCAAGAAGAATCAAAGATGGGAATGGACAATTGACTGCCAGCAAGCTTTTGAGAAGCTGAAGACAGCGGTAGCGTCAGCTCCAGTCTTGGGGCTGCCTGATTTAAAGAAACCATTCGAAGTGCATACTGATGCTTCGGATAGGGCTATTGGTGGAGTGCTCGTACAAGAGGGGCATCCGATTGCTTTTGAGAGTCGGAAGCTAAGTGACGCGGAGTAGAATTACTCGACGCATGAGAAGGAGATGACGGCAGTAGTTCACTGCCTTGGCATATGGAGAGTATATCTGCTGGGGCTGAAATTTGTTGTCAAGACCGACAACGTTGCTAACACATTTTTCAGGACGCAGAAAAAATTGTTGCAGCGACAAGCTCGGTGGCAGGAATTCTTGGCCGAATATGATATCATATGGGAGCACAAATGGGGGAGCCATAATTAGGTTGCGGATGCACTCAGCAGACGCGAGGTAATTGCTACTGTTCTTGCTATTGTTCAGGTGGAGTCGGACATGCTGTGTCAACTTCGTCAAGCTGCGGGGGAAGACGCAGCGTACAAGAAGCTGGTTGAACTTGTACGAGAAGGGACAATATGGAGGTATTGGCTGGAACAAGACCTGCTCTATGCAAAGGGGGGTCGAATCTTCGTGCCAAAGGGAGAGCTGAAGAAATATCTAATGACGGAGACTCATGATCCGTAGTAGGCTGGACATCCAGGCAGGGAAAGGATGGTTGCTCTCCTGTCGCAGACTTATTATTGGCCAAAGATGGAGGATGACGTAGAACTTTACGTCAGGAGTTGTCTAGTGTGCCAGCAAGACAAGACTTTATGGTAGCGAGAGGCAGGCTTGTTACAGCCACTACCGATTCCAGAAAGGCCTTGGGTGTCAGTTTCGATGGACTTTATTGTGGGTTTTCCAAAGGTGGATGTCATGAACACAATCATGGTTGTCGTGGACAAATTCACCAAGTACACGGTATTTATCGCTGCCCCTACGGTGTGTACAACCGAAGTGGCCGCTGAATTATTCTACCGCAACGTGGTGAAGTACTTTGGAGTGCCTTCAGACATTGTAAGCGATCGCAATGTGCAATTCACTGGTAGATTCTGGACAGCGATGTTCAACATGATAGGAACAAGGCTGAAGTTTTCGACTGCCAACCATCCGCAAACTGATGGGCAGACAGAAAGGATAAATGCTTTGCTGGAGGAGTATTTGAGACACTACATGACAGCGATGCAGCGAAACTGGTTGGAGTTGCTGGATAGTGCACAGTTTTGCTATAATCTTCAGAAATCCTCGGCAACAGAAGCAAGTCCGTTTGAGCTGGTTTTGGGAGCACAACCCTAAGCTCCTGCCGAGATTGCAGTGCAGATATCGGGTGGGAAGAGTCCAGCGGTGTACAGGTTTGTGATGGAGCGGCAGGAACTGTTTGAGCAAGCCCAAGACAGCTTGCGTAAGGCAAGAAAAAGAATGCTCAAATATGCCAATCAAAAGCGAAGATTGCTGGAATTCAGTGTGGGCGACAAGGTGTTGCTCAAGTTAACTCCGCAAATGTGGAAGAAAATTGTGGGGACGACGAAGCACCGAGGGTTGGTGCCAAGGTACGATGGACCTTTCGAGGTCATCGAAAAGGTAGGGGCTGTCGCATACAGATTGAAGCTGCCTGAACGGCTGAAGCTTCATCCTACTTTTCACTTAAGTTACTTATGACCTTTTTATGAAGACAACGAGGATCCGAAAAGAAGTAAGTCGCAACGAGCTCCTCCTACGATTCACAAGCAATTTGACGATGGTATCGTCAAGATCATGGATCATCGTTGACTCGGCCAACATAAAAAGAATCGACAAACATAATTCTTGGTAAAATGGAAGAAAAATGAGGAGGTTTCGTGGGAGAAGGATACAGATTTATGGCAGTTTGAGGATCAAGTACAAGACTACCTCATGTCTATTTTGACAAGGACGTCGGACTCTTCTAGTGGAGGTGGTTTGTTAGAACTCTAGGCGCGGGGACGCGCCAACGAAAGCACACTGCCTAGAATTCGGCAGTGATGGACAGCGGCAGCCTTGCGCAGGCAGAAACGAATTCGGCAGGCAGTGTGCAATGGTCTATGCGAGTCTTTGAGCTTGCAACTTGGCATTGACGTGGGGGCTTAGATAATGGACCTTCTAAGTCAGCAGCTGACGCAGCAGAACAGGTAGCTGGGACTGCCTTGCGGACAGGCAGAACGTGGGTGAAGTGGCAGCCTCATGGGGGCAGAACGTGGGTGAAGTGGCAGCATCATAGGGGCAGGACGTGGGAGCATAACTGGGGTGCTCTCCAAGCTGCTGAGATTGTGGGATCATGCCCCATCACTTGCTGGAAAATAGGCCATTAAGATCATAGAGATCATGGGGGAGAAAGTGCCCCACTATGTCCTGAAAAATAGAAGATCATGGGTGAGCCCTGCAGCTCACATGTTTGTCTATAAATAGGCTGCCAAGCCTCTGTTGTGTAGCATGTGATTTATGTGCATAGCACACACACTCTTTATTGTGTAATCCTTTGTTGACGAGATAAATAAAGGTTGAGAAGTATTCTTGTAAAATTCGGTGCGCTTGCTTGTGTTTATTCTTTGTTTACGACGAGGCAATTGTGAGAACCTTTTTGGGTGAGCGAAACACATAGTCGTAGGGAAACACGAGCGAAAAGGTGAGGCAAAGCTGAGTCTAGTTGGGACTAGACTGCCACATTGGGTTGAATTTCGGGGTGAAAAATTTAACACCGTGACACCATGGATGAGAGGAAAAAAGAAATAGAAAACTATGAAGAGTGAATTGGAGGGGTGTACGTGTAAGGGAACAGGTCGAAAGGCATGATGAGCGTCTTCTAGGCCTAGGACTTCCGAGCTGAGAGAGACTGAAGTTCCTCCTCCTTATCACCAGGTATAAATTAATAATCTCCATAGCTTCAGAATATCTTTGCAACGATTGCAATGCCTTGCACATCTATGAACCCTACCAAGAGACAACAAACTATCAGAAAGTAAAAGAATGTACTGGTGAATTTATTCAACATGAGTTGAATTCCTTAATCCAAAACAAACTGTCAAGTGCAAATTCAATAAGTTTCAAGAAACTGTACAAATAAAAAAATAATTAACAAGAATTAAAAATAAAGTATTGATGAATAAAAATAAAGGGGAAAAAAAATACAAACATCTGAATATATTTTAGGTCAGGTTTCAAGGGAGGAACGCTGATTTCTCGCTGTAACCTCCAAAAAGAAAAGTAAATGTTAGGTCAGGCCCAAGTGGCAAGAACTTGCTAGTAAATTAAAGAACTAACACTAACAAAATATTGCATATCATCAACGAAAAATTCTATTAGTGTTTAAATACTGATTTAGTTCAAAATAAATTTATCAATAGAATTACATACAGGATCATGTTATCAGAAAAACCCGATGAATTTAGGTCCTTTAAACATGTATCATCGGTGAATTTGGGTCCTTTAAACAATAGTTTTTTTTAAAAAAATTATCTTATAAAACAAAATTTTACCATTTGTTTTACGTGCAAAATAAACAAAATGAATCTATTGATATGCGTGGTAATGGAACCATTAATCTTCTTGGTTTGGTTTTTCAAATCAGATTGTAACTGCCACAAAAAACACTTGAACATCACGTATTGGATATAAGTGTCCCAAATACCCTGAGACATGCAAAAGTCTAAAATCCATCCATATGACTACATCTTCCTAGCATGAAAAACCTTTATCTTTTGCATATTTCTTTAATCTTTTCCGGGCCTCTTATCAGAAATCACTTAACCTAGTTCGAAGAAAAATAAATTGGTTAAGATAATAAAAAATAAAATTTTAACATTTTTTAAATATCACAATTTGAACTCAAACTTACCTGATAGTGTTGTGATTCTCTTACACTCTTCTAGCAACATCGTGATTAGCCTCCTTACAATAAAATTTTTCCTTACACGTCAATTTCATAAAACAACTAATTTATTAATTATCAAAAACTAACTGAATTAAATATTAATTTTTTTTATGTATGTACTAACCTTGAACTTCATGAACCAAATATCAATCATAAGCTTCCATTCAAGATTTTTGAAAACTTGACTTCACTGAAACAAAGACACTTTCATAGACGATGTTATCGTATGAGTAGTCTCTATATTTGTAAACCTAAAATTTCATTTGTTCATTGAAATTAATTATTAAAAAATTATCCATTGTTTTTTTTTTATAATGCAAGAAAGGAAAACAAACTTACATGATGTGATCGGGCTTCCTCTAAGCAATATACTTCTTAGTGTATACATCCTGCTTAGAAAGGAAACCCCCTTTGCAAGTCGCCCTTGTACTCGACGAGTTTACATCGAGAGAGGGTGCCTATGCCTGAGGTGTTTGGTCATGGTCGACACCTAACAACTCATGCTCATTAGAAGCAATGCTAGAAAAATCAATAGCACTGCTATCTGTATTACTCTCTAATGACATTCTCTTTGTCATCTAAACAAATATGATAAAAAAGTAATAACATTATCACTATATTCTATTTTAAAAAAATTGACAACACCTTTATACGAGAGACAATCCAAAATTTTAGAACCTACAAATACTCATTAATAAATGAAGCCACAAACTAGTTGATTTTATTTATTACTAATTTTTAAATTATTTATTTTGAAATCTATATTGACAATTACATGTTGCAAATAAAAATAAAAAAAATTTCAAAAATGTTTTTTTCCCATGTAACCTAAATATTTAAATTACTAAAATTAAACAAGAACGTATGAAACTCAATTAAAATCTTAACGTCCTAATATGTTTTACAACTAAACCATCAAGATAATAGGAACCTCAAAATGTACTCTCATTTAACCTAAACCTATAAACTCCCACAAATCAATTTCACAACCTCATATTAACAACAATAGCATCTCTAATTTCACAACTAATACATCAAACCCCCTTCTCAAATTGCTAAAATCAATTTAAAAATAAAACTACTATATGAACCTTAAATAACAGAAGTATGAATGAAATTAAAAAAAATAATCAGCTTCTCTATACGAGAGACTATCTAAAATTTGAAAACCTGCAAATACACATCAATAAATAAAGCTACAAACCAGTTGATTTTATTTATTACTAATTTTTAATTTATTTATTTTGAAATCTATGTTGACAATTGCAAATTGCAAATCAAAATTAAAAAAAAAACATTCCAAATGTCATAGGAAGGGCGACGTCAGGCACTGGCGCACTTAATGTGTGAGCCTCCTAAGAGGTATGTTGTTGGACGGGAAAGAAGGTCTACGAGATAAGTTGTATTGTTGTTTGATTGTTTTTCTAGGTCAAGTTCTTATCCGTTGATCTTTTTTCAAGGTCTAAAGCAAATCTCCCTTCTTGAGAGAATCTATACTTTATTGGTTTCAATTCTAAGAGTTCTAAAGTTCAATTTTTAGCATCGCATTTATTTTGTACTTTATATCTTTAATACCTGAGGGTGTACTCTATTGTGTAGTTTTACATCCCAAAATATTAAAGTCTATGTCTAAACCCTAATATAAAATGAACAAAATGATTGGTGAAGGGTTTTTGATATTTTGGTCAAATCCTAATGGATAATAATTAACTGGTTATGATATTCATTTTTTTTGCTTTTTTAAAATATAAAAAAGATGCATTTTTTTTTATGAAATATGCTTGGAAAACTTTTTAGGATCTAGTCGTATGGATGATAACAAAACTTTTTTTTTTTGAAAGAAGATATTAATTTAGAAGTTTATAGAGTTTTTTTGAATTTTAAAATTCTTTTTAAGAAGTGTTTCATAGAAAACCAGGTATTTCAATACTGGATCTATATCTTATAGTTTAAAAATATAACCCAATATTATGCAAAATTGGTAGAAAACATACGCTAAAATCACAAATTTTATTTTTTTTAAAAGGAATTTTGAATTATTATTATTATTATTATTATTAAATATATGAGTTGGGCTTAGTCTAGTCAACTGGGTTAAACCCAGCCTAGTCTGATTAGGCTGACTGGTGGCCTTACAGACCTAACTCTCTTGTTTTTTTTGCTAGGTTGGACCCGACCCAACTATCTAGACTAGGCTGAAGTAGGTCCAATTCAAGGCCCATATGGTTGTTAGACCATCCCAGTGACCATGTGAATTATAATTCACGCTGCATGCAGAACAAATTATCCTTTTAGATGCAGTGACTCCACCGTAGGTTGAGGATGAAAAAAAGAGAGGGAATGGAAGATTACTTGGCGTGGGGGCGCTGCAGTTGGTGGCCTGGCTAGGAGGTTGATGTGAGGTTGGTGGAGAGAACAATAAAAAGAAAGGGAAAGAAAAATGGCACGAAAAATAGGAAGGGGGGAGAGATTGTTTTTTTTTTCTTCAAAATTTGCACCTATTTTCTCCTCACTCAGGTCATGAAATCTACTCATGTTTATAAAAGGTGGAAAAAAGAACGTTTCGTCTTTACCGATGCCAAATCTTGACCCCTGATTCGACATAAAAGCATCTCAACCATTAGCTCAAAGTAGCTATCATGAGCTGTCAAATTTGTTGCAGGAAAATGGCTGGTCGAGTTGGCCATTTCGGGGCGGTGCCATAACCACTGTGTTGTCAATCAGCCAGAACAAATCACACTGGCGTGTAGCCAAGTGTTAGACGATCAATTTCATGTAAGTTGTGTCCAATTTGATGGAGAGATAAAGCATAAAACACCTTAGGAAGAAGGCCACTCGAGTAGTTTTTCTAGAGAAGAAGATGAATAGTCAACCTCAAAACGGCATTGTTTTGGTTAAATTTCATTTTAGTACTTTGATTTTTTTATTTCTCTCAATTCCACCCCTAATTGGATTCAAACTTTCAATTTTGTTCAATTTTTCCCTTGAAGAACTTAAATTTCAGCCCCAGATTTTAGTGTATTTTTCATATTAGTTCTTGGTCTTGGATTTATACAATTTGACCCTCAATTAACCATTAAACTTTCAATTATTTTTAATTTCACCCCTGATTTCAATCAATTGGGTTCCTATAGTTCGTCGACTTTTGCAAAATGGTATTTGACTGTGAATTTCTTTAATTTAGCTCTTAATTGAACCCAAAACTTTGATTTTCTTGCAAGTTTACCCCTGATTTCAATCAATTGGCTTGATAAAAATTAAATATGATCTTTTAAAATTTTAATTTTCTTAATTAAGCCCAAATTGGGCTCCTAAACTTAATGTTTCACTAATTAAACCCATAATAAAATTAATTTGACATTTTTAAAGTATAATTAAGTCCTTGCTCTTAATTAAATCCTTCAATTTGACTTAAATTAATTCTTAAACATAATAAAACTTTAATTTTGCCCATAATTAAATCAAATTGGCATATTAAAAATCTAATTATGTCCTTAGGTTTAATTTTTATACAGATTCGTCCAAAATGATTTAATTTGATTTTGAATCTGCATTATTTCTTTAATTTTGAGGAAAATAGGGTATAATTAAACTCTCAATTATATTCAAACTTGCAGTATGATTTTTGCCAAAATATTAGCCCTCTTGCTATCATTATTTTATTTTTTTCAATTTTTTATTTTGAAATAAAGAAGATGAATTTTGGGAATAACTCAGAAATGAGTTATGACCCCAAAAATGTTTTTTTCCCATGTAACCTAAATATTTAAATTACTAAAATTAAACAAGAACGTATGAAACTCAATTAAAATCTTAACGTCCTAATATGTTTTACAACTAAACCATCAAGATTATAGGAACCTCAAAATGTACTCTCATTTAACCTAAACCTATAAACTCCCACAAATCAATTTCACAACCTCATATTAACAACAATAGCATCACTAATTTCACAACTAATACATCAAACCCCCTTCTCAAATTGCTAAAATCAATTTAAAAATAAAACTACTATATGAACCTTAAATAACAAAAGATGCATGAAATTAAAAAAATAAGAGTTCTTAGACACCAGTTCAATATTTGTTTTTGTTTTTAAAGGTCAGTTACCATTCAATAACTACCGAGGTATATCAAATTATTCAATCGCATAAAACACAAGAAGACATTCCCCTACACTAGAAGAAAATTCATCTAAAGTTCCAAACACATGTTTTTATATACTTGTTTCATCCAAAGTTTCAAACATATCCAAAATTTATCAAACATAAGTTCCAATCAAATAACCCAAACCATAACAATTATCAATTTATCACAATTAACAATTTACTATAAAGTTGTAAAAACATCCAGAAGATTGATTTACTAGCCTCAATTTATCATCTTCAGGTAAAAAGCTTCTCGGTCATTCAATAATTCTATCGTAACTAGCTTTACTCAGCTCATGATCTGACTTGATAGTGAACACTTGTTCAATGACTAATAATTTACTGTAATTTATGCCCTCATCCCATAATGGTTCATCAAAATATTTCAAAACTTCAAAAAACCTAGCCATATTTTTATTTGGTTTTTCATCTATAATTGAACATTCATCTGCATAATCCTAATTCATTCTTATTGCATCTATCACCATACTCTTATAACAATTACTATTATCATCTACAACTCCATACACGTTGCTAAAATTAGAAATTGATTCAATTATCTTTTCTACCATAGTCTCATACGGAACATAGGGTTCTATATATGCAAATCAACACAATCATTTTTTTATGAACTTTTTTTTTGTAGAAGATGCATCGTAACAACATATGGATAGAGAAATTTTTTATTTTTACACCTCTTATATGAACATATAATACCACCTTCACTAATATTTTTGGATTAGATAATGCATAATTAATAAAACCTTTAACCCCATTACAATAATTCATCCTACATAACCCATTGGGTGAAACTCAATATATCTAAGAATGATCATCCATTACTTATATGAAATCTATATAGAATATTAATGACAATATATATTAATTAATAATGTAAACTAAACAAATTATCAGTACCTAGTTAATTAGCTATCATTGGTTGAATTTGAAATTATTCAATGTATTTTAATAGTACCTTTTAAATTTATTATAAATTTTCTCTAAAAAATTCAAATTCTTTCAAATTTACCAAAATTCTCAACTTACTAAAAAACTTGACAAAATATGAAATGTACCTATTATTTATCGATGATATTTTTTATCGGTATTTTCATTTGTATTTGATAATTTTCTAGTAGTGTAAGGCTTAACAAGTCACAATTAGATTAGTTTACACATTATCATAGAATAATCATATGAATAATCACCATGAACGTTGTTACCCATTTTTGGGTTCCCATAAAAAATAAGAAAATACAAAAACATATCAAAAAAATATTCAGAAGAAATCCAAAAATAATAGGAGCGAGAAAAGGATGCTAGAATGCCGAAAAATGCCAAAATTGGTTGAGGAGATTCAAAAATGTAAAAGGTTGAAATTTGACAATGAGAGCCCTGTTGATAAGAAAAATTCAAATTTGAGGAAGAAAATTCCAAAATCAGATATTTATGGACTCAATTAAATTTTATCCAAGGTTTAATTCAATTTATGGAGGGTTTGATTGCAATAAAATTGAATTTTGAAGTCAATTTAGGCTTTTATTGGAAGAAATTAAAGTTCTGGGATCCAATTATAATTTTGAAGAGTTGATTTGGTCAAAGCAGGGGCTCAATTGCATAATTATTGAAGTTTGATGGCCAATTAGAGACTTAATTGAAACAATCCGAAACCAAGGACCAAACCAGAAAAGCGCTAAGATCAAGGGATCCAATTACAATTCATCCGGGGGCTTGATTACAAAATTGCATTAACATCCAAGGACCAAATCGAAAATATCATTTAAAGTTGCAAAACGATGCCATTTTATTCAACAATGTTTACTGTCTTCTTTACGTTGCGTGAGCTGGCCGAGAAAAGTTTGCAGCGGCGAAGGCGCGATTTGCTTCAATCAAGGGGGGCATGTTTCTCGGCTACCATGATGCACGCCGACCGTTACTCCATCCCTGCAACAACAAAGGGAAAACGCTTTCATCCTCTGGCTATAAAAGCCAGATGATGTACTGCACTGAGAGGGGGGAGAACGACAGAGGAAAGTAAGAAAACAGAGAAGGAAAAAACAGAAAAAAAGACGAGACAGAGAGAGGGAAAAAAAGAAAAAAAAGAGGGAGAACCCGAGAGGAGAGATGGAGAGAGCATAAGGAAAACAGAGGGAGGGAAAAAGGTTTAAAAATACACAGAAAGCAAAATACAGAGAGAGGAGAGAAAAAAGAACGAGACAGGGGAAATGAGAGAGGAGAAAGAAGAACAGAGGAGAGAACACAGTGGGAAATTCAGGAAACACAAAGGAAGGTTGCATGAGGATATAGAAACCGAAGAGCAAAGGAACGACAGTAGGAGAAACCGAACGGCGAAGCCAAAACGCAAAGACAGCAGGGGAGGTTAACACCACCATCGGTTTCCTTTCTCCAGAAGCAGGTATGTTCATTTCCTTTCTTTGCAACAATTGACGCCAGGTTTGTCTAGAAAAACAAAAAGAAACAGGAGACGAAAGCAAGCCAAAAGATCGCCATTTTGTTTTTACTCTGTTAATAACAACTATCTGCAAAAAACGAAGGATGAACAGTGCGAAGGTAATATAATTACCTTCGCACTGTTCCCATGCACGCGTAGAATTTTATGCATGCATGGCTTAGTTAGGTCAAGCCACATGGGTGGCTGGGTCCAGCCCCGCCATTTGGGCCTGGCCCAATAAAAAAAATTTTTTTCAAAAATTATTTCAAAAAAAACTGTGATTTTCTATAAATATTTTTATTGTATTTTAATCAATATCGGTTTGTATTTTTATACTATAAAGATATAAATTCGGTATTAAAATACCTGATTTTCGACAAAAATATATAAAAAAATGTTTTGTTTTCATGCATACGGTCAAGTCTCTCAAAAAAAAAAAAATTCATCATATTGTATTTTCATATAACAAAGAAAATTTCAAAAAAATATATATTAGCATGCATTTGACTTTAATAACAAGTTTATTAAAGCCACGAGAACTAGGCTAATATTTCAAAAATTTCAAAATTTTTTTTTCTTTTAATATCTGGGTTTACAACCATATACGTAAGACATATTTCGGATATTAAATTCTTTTGTTGACATCAGAACACTTAGGTTTTATCCGATAAGATAAGGATCTCCTTATCGAGGAGGACTATTCTTAAACCTTAGACGGACCAACAACTATAAAACACAATAAGACCTTAGATTTTATCAGACAATTAAACAATGCAGCCTACCTTAGGTAGGACGTATTTGGGGGGTAAAACCTTCCCTTTACACAACAAGTCCCTGTACCTGATCTCTGTGACCAGTTAGGGTTTCTAGTGACCAAAATACTAGGTGGCGACTCCCATTCCAATTTTTCTACTAATAAAAGACAAGAATTCCTTATCTCCCCACACATTTGCCCACCATGACATAATATATAAAATTTGAGGGTAAATGTTTTCGCCGCAACGCCGCACACGTGCGACAATGAAAATCAATACCAACAATGTTTTATTCTTCCTTCTTTTTAAATAACTTTCTTGCTCTACTAGGTCTCAATCTAGTTCCAGGAATCCATCAATGAATGGTTAAATTAATTGCTCTCCTATCAACATGATAAGAAGGGAAAAACAAATGAAAGAACAACCATCCATACTTATAGTTTAATTATTTAATAAAAAATCATAAAATGTTGTGTAATATTAAAAATAGAAATGAGAATCTGAAAGTAAATAGAAAATAAATTTATATACTTTAACTTCTAATGGCTAATCTCATTTGACCTAAACACATACTAAGATAATCTAACCAATCAAATTGATTTTTTCTTAATTCTCCACCTATTTATCCCAATGACCCCCAAAAAATACAGACCCCATGCATGACTTAATCAATACATTTACTAATACCCATAACTATCTTCTAAATTTAAAAAGATTTTGTTTCAACTATTTTTCCAAAATCCAAAATTTTCACTCTAATTTTCATCTTATTTTGATTTGTGATCTTATAATGCTTCTTATTATTGTGCTTCACCTTATACTGTCCAGTCTCACTCAATCTATCAAACATGGAGAAACCAGTTATGAAACTGACAAAACTGGTGACAAAATAGAAAAATAAAAAATCATTAAAATTTTTGTCAACAACATCAATGAAAATTTCATCGATGATTTTAAATGAATTAAAACATGAAAGTTTCTCTTATCCCGACCATTTTTCTTTCTTTCTTCTCTTTCAAAACAAAGGCCTCTTTCCCGCAAAGTAATTAGCAAATTTGGCCACCCCTTTCACAAATTTGTAAGTGTGGAAAATCTGAATGTTGAATATAATTGGTTGTTTGGAATAAATATTTAAATTAATGGAGTTGAAATTTTCTTAACTAGAAAGTAAATTAGAGATAATCTACGTCAAATTGTTATGTGTTTGTCGGTATGAATGTAAGGAATTGGGTGTTGAGTATTGGATTGAAGTTGTGGAAATGTGAAACCTCCATGTTAAAACCCTAAATTGATAATGTGAATATTAATTATTGGTTTGTGATATGTTGGGAATTAAATTGAAAAGAAAGGATTTAATGTGATGGAATGAATATTGATTTATAGATTGTAATATTAATTGATGTTTATAATGTGTTTGGATATTAACTGGGATTTTAGATGTATAAAGATTCAATGGTTACACCTTAATTGGTGGTGTGAATATTAATTAATAGTTGTTATGTGTGTATAAATGTAGAATTGGTTAGCTTTTGGGTGATTTTGTTTGTGAAAGTAACATGGAAAAGTTGGAAAACTTGATTTAAACTTGGTTTTTTTTTCCCCTGATTTAAACTTATTTTTTTTTCCTGTTTTAAACTTACCCAGAGATCATTATAATCTAACAAATTGAATTGAGTCCAACTATATATTTATATATATATATATCCCACAAACAATGATCAATTACAATTAACAATAAATATAAAGGAAAGCCATTTTTCCGAACCGGTTTCAGTCCATGTTCATAGTAGTCATTCAAAAAGAGATATGGAAGGAACTAAAAACAAAACACTATTTTCCATAGCCCCAAAAATCCATCATCTCCCCACGTAACGGGAGCTGATTAATTGCGTGCGCAGATGGTGCGTTACTTGCATCATCAAACCTCACCCCTTTAGCAGAATCTTCATTTCCTAAATGAGAAGTGACAATCCTATCAAGCATAGCCCATTCATTCAAGCCCTGGTGATCTTCTCTTCCTGCAACCATTTGCTGAGGTGCTTCACAGGTGCACACCTCTAGTCCTGGCTCACAAGCGTGGTACCTCAGACTTTCACTGCCACTCTCGCAATCCCTAGCGCCTGACATGAGCTGCTTAACCATGACCGGTGATTCCTTAGGGAGACCCGAGTAGTGGTCATAACCTAAAGTCTTATTAGGTGGCATTAGGGTTTGGGATTGAAAGAGAGAGTATTGATGAGGTGCTGCCATGTGAGGATAGTGAAGCTCTAGCTCAGCCTTGCTTAGTGCAAACGGTTGTTGAATATTTCCATGGTTATGGTTTTGACGGAGGGAGTATTGGCTGTCTCTGTGCATGAAAGTTCGAGATTGATTGGTGCTTGACGAGTGGACTTGTTGGTCAGATGAGTTCATGCTTGTAGTTCCTCCTTCACCACTGACCTTGAATAGATTCTTCTTTTTGAACACCCTGCATACCACCCAGCCATCTTCCTGCACATGCATACAAAACAAATATCTTAACAAGAAGCCATGCCTTAATCAACATGTCATGAAGTTGATTCACTGATCAGTTGTAATGCTGCAGCTGAGGTGATAGAGAGAGTACTTACACCAAGGTTTCCTTGAGCATCATCGCCATCTTCAAGCCTATACTCATGCATGATCCAGTCAGTCTTCTGGCCATGAGGAGCTCTTCCTCCATAGAAAACAAGTGTCTTCCTCATACCAATCTTCTTGTAGCTGTTCCTGATGCACTTATCCCTCCCTGTTGCCTTCCAAAACCCTGCATTCGTTGCTCTATTGGTTCGTGACCCAGTCGGGTATTTCCTGTCCTTGTGACAGAATAAATACCACTCGTTCTGAGGCGCTGACCCAATTTTACATCTCTCTGCACACACATCCATGCATCACTATATATAGTAAAATCATCAAATTCATCATAGATAGTATAAATCTTTAACTTTTACGCACATGTGCTTGATGTAAAATACAATTTTAGAATATATATATATATATATATATATAGGAACAGATAACCAAATCTACAAGGCATAGCGCATCACATATATAATATTGCAGCCGCAACATCCCCGTGCAGATGACGGACTCATAAGCAGATGAGTGGCATATAGAATCACATTGGATCAGTGTATTCTCTTACATGATATATGTATTATTCTGTGTGTCATTAAATTTAATAATTAATAATTCATTCAATTTTTTTTTTTTTGCCTTGGACGTTTTTCTGATTCTCCAACTTCTACCTAGCGGAGAATTTTATGGTGTGGAAAATATTTATTTCTACCATATAGAAAACACTTGTTTCCTTTTTGAGGTGACAAAACATGCATCCTCTATTATTTATAAAAATCTCTACTCTATCCTACATGTAATTTATACAAGAGCTCCATTACTTTTTTCTCGATGATTTAATCTCTCTCTATACATTAATTTCCACCTATTTTTTAATGTTGTTGATGAAAAAATAATTACAAGGTTATGAACAAGACAATCACTTGCTCATCCCATGTAATATATTACATGAAAATATATTAAAATCGATTAGGGTAAATAAAATTTTTCATCCAAGTTTTATATATATATATATATATATATATATATATATAAAAGAAAAGGCTTAGAGAATTATTTAGACAAAAAATGTTTTTAACCTACTTTTCAATTTCCAAAGTGAGAAAACAGTCTTACACATTCACTAAATAAACACATTTTTTATGCAAAAGGAAAGGAAGTAGAGAAAAAAATGAAGATACAAAATGAAAAACTATTCTCTACAACTAAACGGGCTCTAATGTTTACTTATTTCTACAAATTTTCAGATGAAAATAAAAGTAATGTTTTAATTGGTTGATATAGTGGATCTCATTGTTTGTAACCGGTTGGTGTGAACTAATAATTCCAGGTTTTTACTCATGTAATTCCCATTCAAGAACAAAACTGTCAAGCAAAATAATAATATATATATAAAAAAAAAAAAGATGAAATTTTACTCCCTGGTGGGATGAATAAAACCTTCATAATGAAAATGGTAATTTTCAAATTATTTTAAGATTAAAGCATTATGAATGAAAACACAAATCAGCATAAAGAGGGTGGAATTGTTTCAACCAAAACATATCATCTTGAAGAGAGCTTCAATTAAAATCCTTACATAGTCCTGTGAAATCCATAAAATCAAGTATATGCACGCCACACAATGAACTTAGATTATGGTTCAAATAATATTTACCTTGCAACTCCCAAGGCTCCATCTTGTTCAAGTCCACCTCTCTAATGACCTCCATATCAAACTTCTGAAACGAAACCTTCTTTTTCAAGTAGTAATGGAGCAGTTCTTCATCAGTCGGGTGGAATCGGAACCCTGGAGGCACACCACCAGAAGACGTAGCCATCACCATGCAACTAGCACAACAGTTTGGATGATGAGCTGAAAAAAATACCAATCGTTACTTTTAAACTAGCAGTTTTAGAGATGACAGCTCTTTAAATGTTAGGGTGTATAAATGTGTAAATAGCAATCATTTTCTTCGGCCTTGGGGCTTAAATACGACGATGATTGTCAACGGGGAACTACTTGTATGGTGATGTGAGAAAAGTTGACGGCCAATTACTACGCCGGCGGGCATGGCTAAAGATATCGTGAAAGGCAAGCATGAGGACTTAGACCATAGCTTATATTTAACCAAGTTTTTTTTTTTTGCTGTGGTTTTACTCTAGGATGGTTTCATATCTCCACATGCTTTTGTGGAGCGTGGTCACACCTTTCCTTAATTTTATATGCAGATTTACTACGTACATGCATTGCCAAATTAATTAGGCCATAGTGTTTCTTTTCTGTGAAAAATACAAAGTTAATATTTTCACTTATCAATTGGAAGGATTCGGAGTGATAAGGTCATACGTTGTATTTTCCTGACGAACTGAAAGACCATACATCTAGCACTGACATGAACCAATTGTGTTTGTCTGAAATTGATATGCTCCGCAAAAGAAATATTACAGGGCCTAGAGAAACTTTCTTAACATATGTTCGCAAAATGGGCCACTTAATATTAAAATCCCTAGATCTCTCTCTTGGTAAACCCGCTTAATTGATTCTCTGCTGTCATCTTCCATAGTTGGATCAAAGGTATGCGGGTAGAAAACCACGGGAACTTGTGTTGCCAGGTATAGATTGTTTTTCTTCCTTTTCATCAAGCACGGTTTCTTCTCCCTTTCCTTTACGCATAATATACTTCAAAATATACTACATTTACATAACTGAATGATGAACTATATATATTTACATTTAAAATTGATAAATATAAATAGAAATATCAACAAAATATTGCCTCGTTATAGTATACTCCGATGAAATTTTTATGTCAATGTATTTCAAAGGAATTACAGTGCAAAAAATAAAATAAAAATAACATGTCATTGTTACAGGCAGTATTACTAATGAAATAAACTTATCGATAATATTTAATTTATAACATAATGAACGACCCTCCTTTCCTTTTCTTCCATTTCTTCTTCTTTTTCTATTTTTCTCTACAAATAATAGCGACCCCCTATTTTATCACAAATTAATCTCTCATCACCACAATTCCGACCACCTCAACACTCAGTCTGGTTTCTAAAATTCCCTGTAAAAGGAAGTTGAAAAAGAGTATTTTGGGTTAGTTTTTCTGCACTATTTTGGACAAAATTTATACAAAAATTTAGACTCTTGTTTTTAATCCAATTTTCCATCTTATTCTCTTCAATTTAAACTTTTTTTTTCCTTTTTATTTTTCTCATAATTTAGAGTTTGGGTTCGGTATTTATAAAGAGATATTGAATATAAATTCATTTGAATTCAATGAACCTTGTTTAGGAGTGTACATAAACAATGTAATATTGTTGAAATCCTAAAAGACTTATTGTCCTTTTACTTCAAATAAAAAGAAATAAAATCATGAGGATAAATGATTGATCTTTGATAATAACAATAAATCTCATATTGGTTATATGCTAAGTACTTAAACAAGTATTTTTTTATTGGTTTTGCTTAAGTATATTTTCAATATATGTTTAGCATTAATTTTTTTTAGCATTTTGATTTGATCAATTTAGCTCATGAATTTCTAAAATTTGATAAGATTTTTTCTAGAAGAGTTTTTTCTAAATCTAAATAATTAAAAGATAGCTAATTTTAAAGTCAAAACATTCAATTTAATTCATGTTCTATAAAGGCCAATAATAGCTGAAATTTGAGGAGATTTTATCAGTTTTCATTCCTAAAAATCTTTATAAAAGGAGGTTGAAAAGGAGTGTTTAACATTGGTTTTTCTGTTTTGGATAGAATTTCTATAAAAACATAGACTGTTCTTCTACCCAATTTTTCAGCTTATTGTATTTAATGTTAAGCTCTATTTTTTTTAATAATCTTGAGTTTATGTTCGATCTTTATAGAGAGATATTGAGTACAAATTTCTTTGAGATTGTTAGACCTTGTTAATGATTACATAAATAAGATGGTGATCTTACAATTTTAAGAGGTTTATTGAAGTTGGGTTTTTACATCAAGTAATAATAAAATTTTAAGGACAAAAACCCTTGAAAACAATAACAAAATTTAGATTGGTTATGTGCTTAAGTATCTTTTATTGATTTCGTATAAGTATATTTTTAATATATGCTTAAGAAGTATATATATTAGGAGTTAGTTTCATTCTCTTATACATAATTTCATGTATGATTAGTATACAACTGGGATTGTATTTCAGTTTTTTATAAAAGTTTATATATATATATATATATATATATATCATGCTAGATTTTGATTATAATTGTAAATATACCATGATCTTATATATTGAATGATTATAAAATAAACATATATACTCTTCTCTAATTCTAATTCGTCTCCTGGTAATTTTGAACAAGATATATAACATTATAACACACTGTCAAGAGAAAGTCAAAAAATTAAAACTTGCATAGGCAACCATGATTATTTATTAATAAGCTTATATCACATCAAATACTGAAATTATCGTAATGATTTTGTATTAACAATTTAATTAAAATCTAAATGCATCCATTGATCAAATATACAATACTTCTGAAGAATTAACAAGCACATAGACAGCTATTGTTTTGCATTACATTCCACGCGCTAAGCATATAGGAGGCACTTGGCTTCCTGCATGCTACCTGGTTTTCACTTGCTTCCTGCATGCTACCTGGTTTTCTAGTTGAATGGAATTAATTAAAGCAAAAATGATCCCGAGAAAATAATAAAATGATAAATTATGGGATATTTGATTGTTATCAAAGCAAAGGATTGGGGAAACAGCTACTAAACCTTCTTGGAATTCTCGCGTTTTGATTGGACGGCCAAGAATTTTGAGTGATGACTAGTTTTATATACTACATTATTAGCATTCTTATGCGAACTTTGAGTTTATATAGTCCAGATTAACAACAACAGTTGGAGACGCAGTCGCCATAGCTTCGGCTTGCACATGCGGGTACGACTTTAAGGGCTCCAGATTAATTTACTTGATTGAATTGCACGCTTTCCTTCTGTTTTTTGGGATTTATTGTCCTTGATCTGGGGACTGCAACACCGTGGCAAGATGTTCAAAAGATTTTAAACACTAAAGCTTGAGCGCAGATAGTATGTACATATGTATCTGTCTTATTTTGGTGGAAATTTAAAAGGTTTGGACCAATCAAAAGTAGCTCTGCGCATTCCCACGATATATATATATATATATATATATATCTCGCATTCTGGAATTTCAGCTCTGAAAGAACCGATCATGTTCAGGTCCTGTATCAACAGTTTCTACATATAGCTCCTCATGCATAGCATGGCATGTCAAACAATTCCTTGTTGCCCTAGCTAATTAATTTGATATATTCACACAGATTATTCTGAAAGCTGTAATTGAAGAAGTTAACTTTTCTGCGAACTTCAAATCAGCTAGCTTGGGCAGAAAAGATGTGCTCACACATTAATTAATATTGTTTGGACACTTGTGATCTTGACAAAGACTACAGGTAATGTATTGTTTACACAGAAGAAAGCCTAGAAAACTGAAGCCCTTGTTAATTCAAGGGTCAACCCCCCACGTCCCCCTTTTCTTGGAACTCCTCCATTGCAAATGAGCAAGAACTAGCTAGCTAATAGTAATTTAATGCATGCAGTTAAGAGTATAGTGATCTAAGTTTTGCTAGTATTTTCCTGGTTTTGAGTTTTAACTGACTTACAAAGCAATCTAGCTAGTTTCATCTAATCATGTATGGTTCAATCCCAGACGTTAACAAGCTATAATAAAGAACATCTGATCTCTTGCGTTGAGCAGTCGATGCATGAGAAGCAGGGCATCGTGCGACATTTGTTATATGGGACTAATTCCGATATTTCTAGGACGGTAAAATCATTCAGAAAGGTTGCGGTAGCTTATGTTTGCTAACTGCAGGATCAAGAAGAGTACTGTCGTTAACTTCCACAAGAAAGAATACAATGAAGCTACGTACTGCAAGAGTAAAACAGCTGCAAAACTGTCTGCTTTGGGAATCGGATACATGAGACCGCACTGGAGCTGGAAGCACTTTCATCTGTGTTCGTACATGTAGCTTTATCCTAACGAAGAACGTGGCAAAACTTTGGAATACCTTATCTGTGTCACAGGGAATAAATACAGTGATCAAATCTGAATAATGAATGGTATAATTTAAATCGTTAGATTTTAGATTTATTTTTTAAAAGTTATTAATTTAAATTTTATAAATTTTAAGATCATTAAAGATTATATGTCCATTAACTTTAGAAGTCCTAAAATTAATTAAAATATATAAAACTAATCTAAATATCCACTTTAATTAAAAAAAAAAAAAAACAGGCATAAAGGCTGCTAATATAGCTCTACGTGAAGTTGTGTCAACCCAATTCAAACTTATAAAAGAAAAAGAAAAAGAAAAGTATAGCCCTAGGCCCAAAAGCGAATAAAGGAAACATTCACCACACAAAAGAACAACTAAACATTCAAAACTCAAATAAATAATAAGCATACACAAATATTCAAGTAGAATTTATAAATTTAGTTAAAAAATATTTATAAATCCTTACATTTATTAATTTAGATAAAAAGAAATGTTGTTGTATTATATGTGACGATGTTGCGTAGCAATTGATTGGAAAGTTTAAGAAGAACCTTTTTGATTTTGCGTTTCAAAAACGTTTTGAAAAAGTTTTAAAATGTTTTTTTTCAAATTAATATTTTTTTGGTGTTTTTAAATCATTTTGATGCGCTAATTTCAAAAATAATTTTTTAAAAATAAAAAAAATATTATTTTAATACATTTCTAAATGAAAAATATTTGAAAAAACAACAACATATTAGGTTAAGTGTGAAAAAATAGATCAAAACATATCTAAGCTTTATGGAAACATAAATTTTAAATAATGAAATTAAAAAAATAATGTTAAGTTACCTAATTACACTACCAGAAAACTGGAGAAAACAAACAGAATTACCGACGGAATTTTTTTGTTTGTAATAATTACCGACGGACATAATTCCGTCTCAAAATCTGTCGGTATATACCAACGGCCTATATCCGTCGGCGAAACAGTCAGTATATACCGATGGAAATATTCCGTCGGTATATACCGATCGTTTCGCCGACGAGGTATACAGTTTGTCTGGAAATATGCAACGACGTGGTGACGTCAGACGATTTTACCGACGGAATTACCGAGGGATTCAAACTGAGATAGCCGCACAGTGACGTGGCACTTGCACCGATGGAAGCACCGATGGAATCACCGACGGAATGATGCCGTCGGTGATTCCATCGGTAAAAGCCATTATATACCCACCCATCTACTGACAATCTCTTCCTCTGTTTCTCCTTCTTCTTCTTTCCCATCCCACCTCTCCCCTCCCAAACTGCAGCCAACCTCCATCCCATCCCAACTCTCCACTATTCTCAACACGAGCACTCAAGTTAATTTCTTATATCTTGTACGTGGTCACAATATCCGTTTCTTGTAGATTTTATCATTTTTTTGTAAGTAAATCTATCTTTTTTAGTTTTAATATTTAATTATGAATTTTATTGTTGTAGTATATGTATTTTGTTAACGTTTGTACTTGTTTAATTGTTATTTTTCAAAGAAACTTGTAGTATGAATGTATAATTTTGTAGTTGTTATAGTTTGTTTTAGATTTTGTCAAATTATATTTGTTTGTAAATTGTTGAAATTTTGTTTGAATTACACCGAATTAAATGTGTCATTGTGATGAAATAAATAATTAATAGCTTGTTTAACGAGTCTTGTTTAATTGTTATCAATTCTATTTCGAAGTTGTGATTTCTGTAAATTTATATATGTATAAATTTGTATGTATGAATGTTGATAGTTGATAATTGATAATGAATATTTAACATAAGTGTTGTTTTAGTTTGTTGGATCAATAATGTCGGGGAAAACCAATATTTTTGTTATGTTTTATAGAGGTTCAATAGAAGTCATGGATGATCGTTCATGGATGTATCGGGACTCACCCTAAGGATTGCGAAGGATGGATTATTGTAACGGTGTCCAGGGTTTTATTAATTTCGCAACATCTATTCCAAGGAATTTTACTGATGGCGGTATTAGGTGTCCATGCAGGAAGTGTAAAAATTTAAAGTTTCTGCATCAAGATGTTGTAACGATGCATCTTCTAACCAAAGGGTTCATGGAAGATTACCTGTGTTGGTATGCTTACGGAGAACTATTTGTTCCTGATGAGAGCATGAAAGAACAGGTGATTGGGTCAACTTCTAGTGCTAGCAACATGCATGAAGTTGGAAATGAGAACAATAATCCTTACAGGAATATGGTTATGGATGCAATGAGAATGAGTGAAGGTAATGTCAGGGAATGTCCAATCGTAGAAGAAGAACCTAATGCAGATGAACAAGGTTTTTTAATCTGTTGAGAGATTCTGACGAACCATTATGGGATGGCTGCACGAACCACAGTAAATTATCAGCTGTAGCACAGGTGTTCACCATCAAGTCAGATCACGGGTTGAGTGAGGCCGGTTATGACAAGATTATTGAATAGGCGAGAAGCATTTTACTTGAAAGGAACAGGCTGAAAGAGAACTTCTATGCTGCCAAGTCCATTATGAAACCCCTCGGTTTAGGATACCAGAAAATTGATATATGCCCTAACTTTTGCATGTTATACTACCTTGAAAATGCTGAGATGACCGAGTGCATGACATGCGGGCATTCCCGTTACAAACCCAAAACTGGTAGAGGGAAGACTCTCGTGGCATATAAAAAACTTAGATACTTCCCAATCACACCTAGACTGCAGAGGTTATTCATGTCACCAAGGACTGCTGAACACATGACATGGCACCAATCACACTATGCGGTTCATGGAGTGATGGTTCATCCTTCTGACAGTGAAGCCTAGAAACACTTTAACAGTATGCATCCTCACTTTTCAGCTGAATTAAAGAACGTGCGTCTTGGGTTGTGTACAGACGGATTCAACCCATTCGGGTTATTTGCTGCTCCTTATTCTTGTTGGCCGGTCATACTAATGGTTTATAACTTGCCACCGGGGATGTGTATGAGGCCGGAGTTCATGTTTTTATCTATGGTCATACCAGATCCGAGCAGTCCGGGGCGGAATATAGATGTTTGTCTTCGTCCGTTGATTGATGAGTTGAC
>Ga0325411_1000347_pt1 | contig 47657 bp, 25 predicted proteins | sample PopdelMetagenome_13_FD_206181 | JGI IMG/M metagenome (GOLD analysis project Ga0325411, IMG submission 206181) | Populus deltoides microbial communities from Bellville, Georgia, United States - Xylem-PdIQD-R4 | ecosystem: Host-associated > Plants > Phyllosphere > Stem > Wood/Secondary xylem...
ACGGGTCTGGCTCGGGCCGGTCACATAATGGGTTCGGGAGAGGTTTTGGGTATGGGTTTGGTTCTGGAAGCGGGTCGGGATCAGGGTATGGTTATGGGTCTGGAAGTGGTGGCGCTCAAGGTGGCGGGTATGGTGCTGGAAGTGGGTCCGGTAATTCTGCTGGTGGTGGCATAGGTGGAGGAAGTGGCGGTGGTAGAGGTTTTGGGTATGGGTTTGGTCCTGGAAGCGGGCCGGGCTCAGGGTATGGTTATGGGTCTGGAAGTGGTGGCGCTCATGGTGGCGGGTATGGTGCTGGAAGCGAGTCCGGTAATTCTGCTGGTGGTGGCAGGGGTGGAGGAAGTGGCCGTGGCTTTAGTGGCTATGGGACACACTCACCATCCGACTCCCGACGAAGAACCAACCATGGGTGATGGAGTTGGCTTGGAGTCCATGCGTGCAGGTCTTTGTTAGACCAAGCGTGATGTTTCTCTCTGCGTATTTGTAGTGTCTGCATGGCGTGTAAGCTATCTTGATATGGTGCATAACTTGAGTGAGTTTGCACCATATTTTATCCTTTACTGCATATATGGATATGGTTTTAGTGATATAACTATGTTTATTTTGCTCTTACAAATATATATATGAAAAACCAGTCATTTTCTTACTTGATTTCTGTTGATTATTATTCTCTGAATTATTCTCAATTTTTCTTCGATTTGGCAGACAATAATTAATAGGAAGCACTGCCTGTTCATCCCTATACTATATGTTCAGCTTTTGTTAATTATGTGGTCTCTAATCATATAATTTCCTTAATGAGGCCCCTAGCTAAACTATCTTTCTGTCTATTTATTTAGTTATTCCTTCCAATTTGTCCCCTAAGATTGTTAATTATTAATTTTGGACCGCAATCTCTCACTGTCCTTTAATTTTCTAATTAGAAGTTAATTTTAAAACTTAATTAGTTTATTTAAAAAAAACTAAGACTAACTCATCAATTCGCCTCATCTTAATTATGATCATCTATGAACTTTCATTTGGAGAAAAATATTTAATTAACTTAATGAAACTGCTGGGATTCTGCTTCTACCTGTGTCGAGTCTGTCGACACGTGAGCCCAATCATTATCCTCTCCCAAATCCTGTTTCTATGTATAGCCATGATCAGAAAGGCCTCTTTCTTCTTTCAGTTCTTTTCCTATTGATTTCAAGAACAAGCCAACACTGTATGACATGGGATAGTATATCAAGAAAAGCCGAGGGATTTTTTCGTTTTCTGGACAACTACAAGCAATCCTCCATGATTTTTAAATTTTATTTTGGCAAAAATAGATGGATGGTAGCTTGTAAAACCTGGAAATTCACAAGCTATTCTAGGGCAGGACTGAAACGGAAAAAAGTTCTGAAACCATAAGGAAAGTTGTCCTAACAACATGTGCTCACTCTTCTAGGTTAGAAATCGGTTCTCGTGGAGAAATATAGATGTCAGATTGAATGTCACCACTCAGACACCAGCATAGAAGGACATGTATTGGTTATGTGAGTTAATAGATTTGTCATAACGCAACCTGTCCCAATAATCGAAATCGAGAAAATAAATGAGTGCAGGTAGCTAAATATTTTGGACTCCATAATCTACCTTGATTTTCTTCAACCTAATTAATTAGTGGGTCATGGTTCAGCTTGACATTTTCTGTTCCAAGTCTGGACTTATCAGAACTGGACATCCGTACATGTCCATATCCCTATCTGCCATTCCTGAAAGCTAAATACTGTCCCGCTCAACGGGTTGACTAAGCCATGACTAAGGCTCCAGCTACATCAACTACCAGTCTAGAATCGACTATTTAGAACAGACTGGATTAGATTTCAAGTTAAATCAGAAAAGAAAATTGACTTCGTAACGTTTGGTTGACTTGGATTGATCTGGTTACTCGCGGGCTGACTCAATAATCAGGCTCTAGACTCTTTTCCGAGCCGGCCCTAAAGCTGGCAACTATGCTTGAAAGTTGAGGAACCAATTCAAATTACTAATTAAATCAGGAAAATCTGGGAACTAAAAGCTTTTACAGTAAAGGCTAGCAGCATAAGAAACAACTTGTATAAATCAAAGATTTAATTAAATAGAAATTAGCTACTGTCTATGCTTGATCAGCAACTAAAGGACAGTAGCATGTAATAGGAACCGTATTCCTAGAATGCCTTCTAATCACATTAGAAGTTAGAATTCGTGAATCCAAAACATGGAGGCATCACCAGAAGATAGGCATAGCGCAGAAGTTAGCAAGCATCAGGATCGAAAGAGATGAACAGCGGCGGCAAAGGGAGTGAGCACATAGGTGATCTGACTTCTAAAACTAGCTTCCACCACAGATAGTGAGAAACTGTAAATCATTCCAGCTTGATATTGGCCCATTCATCTTCATTTCGACTCACCTGTAGTTCAGGATCACTAAACTTCCTACCGAATCAGCAACGATCACATTCTATATATGCCTGGCATTTCCAGGACTGTCATAGGACGAATGTTATATTGCACATACATAAATGGAGAACAACCATCTACATTATTTAGAGACACTCAGAAGTTTAGAGCGACAACAACTATATCTTGGCTAGAAAATTCCCAGAAAAGAAAATACAAGAACACAAGAAAACTATGGATTTTGAGTGGATATACAGAAAACTAATAACCAGACATCAACTTTTGCTCTCAAACTTGAATGGAATTACTGCTACCCAGAGCTTCAGGGACTTAAATATTTATATTAAGATAAGATCTAAGATAATTGATTCCATCAATACTCAGAATTCCTCAAGTCAGAGATCATAATTCTGCCAGCTTCTGTTTCTGATTTCAAATCGGATTTTGTCGCAACATTGAAATCTCATCACATGTTCGCAACACGAAATGCTGGCATCTTCTCTTTTCTTCAGAAATATCATGATCCATCAAAATATATCACCTCGATAAAAGGAGTTTTTTCTCCAATCTTTGAGGCAACTTAGGTTGATCCAAATTTCTCTTCAACTTGAATTTGAAGACAAGTTTACCGAATTCTCCTCTTTCTTCCCAAAATTCTTCAACTATGTATAGGCCATCATAAACGAATATCGGGTTCAAATTTTTGCTCCAGCCAGTACCTTTTAAGGAAAATGTTTTGGAACTCTTAAGCTTTACTTTGTAAATGACTCGTACAGGAGTCTTACGATCCATACTGTGCTTCAATGCAAGATTTCCCAGTTGAAGCTTCTGATCTTTAACTGCTTGCCTGCCTCGAACTGTTGGATTTCCACCATGACCGGAATAAATGAGGACATCACACGATTCCATGTTATTGGGATAACGCTCAGACACGACAATGCTAGTGGCCAATGAGATCCCATTCTTTTTCATATAATCTATTCCATTATAAAAGTGACAATGAAGGCCGATTACATTTAGTTCAGCCTGAAATCGAAACTTGTCACCAATGTTAACTCCAAGAACCGGACCCACCCGTTTGCTTGTATCAATCCATTTTTGGTGATCTTTAATACGTATTGCTGCCTTTCTAGGGACATTATAATCTCTCTCCATTTTTGGCTTTGCTAAATTTTCTTTCGAAAGCTTCGCAAGTGTTAGATGAAACAATCTCAAGACTTCTTTCACTTTATCGCAACTAGCACTTGATCCTCGATGTCCACCGGTTTCGTTGTTGCCCAAAGTACCATCAGACCTCATCGACCTAAAATCTGCTACAATAGACTTCTTCTTGTTTTGTGCAAAGATTTTCTTGGAAACAGAACCTAAATTCTGATTTCCTGCATAACTATTTTCTGAGGCATTTTCTTGGGAAACGAAACTGTTTTGCTTACCGCAACCGTGGGATGAAATGTCATGAGAAACAGAAAACAGATTCTGTTTCACAGCAGAACAAACCTGCCTGGCTGAAAAGTCTGTAACTATCCCTGGAGGATGGGATTTCTTCACTGCAGTTTCCACAGAAGCTTTCTGCACAGGCTTAGCAGCAGAAACATCATTTGGTAAACAGACTTTGGAAGCTGAATGCAAATCCCGTCGCCCAAAACCACTAGGAAAATCTCGCTGGACAGAAGATCCTTTCAATATCCTCGGAGGAGGGTACTTTCTTCTCGCAGCTTGAGTAACAGGATTTTGTGGAGGCTGTACGTGATCAACAATATAATCTTCACCATCTCTTGAGTCCATCACAACTGGAAATATTCCGCACACTTTGGGAAATTCACGAATCGCATCTACTCTCCTTCGCTTAAGCTTTGATGAACATCGAGCAGAAGTACTGATCCCATACATTGTAGGTTTAATTTAACAAAACCACGATTATTCTGGTTGTAATAATTGCAATGTACGTGTATTAGAACAAAAACAAATACGGCACAAAAGAACAGCAATAAAAACAACATATACACACACACACGCTTAGATAAACATAATAAATTGCACTATAAGGCAAGAATCAACATTCTCACAATCCAAGAACGAAAATCTACATTCTAAAAGAAAAGGTAAAAATTCACTTCAAAACAACTACTTCAAGAACCGAAAAAATCATGTAAAAGGACTGAAAACGAACCTGAGGTGCCCGTTGAAGCTGACAAGTTCTAAGTTCAAGATGTTGGCAAAATCTTAAGCTTCTTGGGTGCTTTTATAAGCAGGAATTAAAGGGTTTTTTTTCTTTTTTTGCTTCGATAACTTGAAAGGACAATGAAAATCAATAGCATTGAAGTAGTGAGGGAAATAAGACGGGACGGTTATGGAAATGAGTTTTGAACGTGGAGCTCCTAGGGCTAGGTCGTGTACAGTTTTCATGACAAACGTGTAGGGGATAGGCTATGGCCACCTTTGAGAGGCATGGCACTTGTGACTAGCAAGTAAAATATTGATGAACATGTGGTATAGGATTAAGGGTGATAATATCGAATCATGGATAATTGGTTAGGTGAATTATGTGCCATGTACTTCTTCCAAAACAATTATGTGCCATTTGTCTTTAATCCCATGTTTTACTCGTGAATTTTCATGTTCTTAAAATCTAATTTCCTTGTCCATATCCCCAGAGGATATAAATAAATTGGCTTTTAGATTAAAATAAAAGTTCACATGAATATGGAAAATAAAGTGATTAGAATAATTATTAAAATCTTATTATTATGGAACGTTTTGATTCTTGTTATTTGTAACAATGCATTAATGATTAATTATTTTCATCAACTATATATGAAAATCAAAGGTGAGGTTATTAAGAAAGAAAACTTGTAGTTTCTATCTTCACTATTAACTATATTTTATAATTGTTTATCTATATATAAAGATAGTTTTTGTAGTTATTTGAAGTTATTATATCATTTATTTATATTTGGTACAATTAGTTAGATTACAAATTAACAAAAATAAAAATAAAAATAAGAATAATAGTTGGGTCATGATGTATTAATGAAATCTCTTAGAACTAAAATTTATAGAAACTTGATAATATAAAAATATTTTTTAGCAAACATGTTTTCTATAACTCTTCTCATTTATAAAAATCAAAGTAATCTAAATTTTCAAAACATTTCTATAAATTAAAATATCCCAAATTTTTAGTTGAATACTAGACCGTGTACGTACACGCATTATGCTATGAATAAGATTCCAAATTAATTTCTAACTCTAGAGAAGAAAGTGCCGACATTACAAGTGTGTTTTTTCATATTATAATTTTTTAAAGTTGAACTACAAAAAGATGATGTTTACACCTAATAAAATGATCTGAAAAACATATGAACTAATAAATAAAATAAAATATTGTTAATATTAATTAAAGACTAAGTGGAAGCGATCTTCCTTGTAAAAAAAATATATAAATGCACATGCAAATATTTTACTTTTATTGTCCAATCTAATTTATACATTTTCTTTTATTTATCCTAGTGGTTCACTAAGATTTCTACTTACAAATATATTTTTTTATAAATACATTATGCAAATATAGAAACAAATTAAAATATTACATATAACTTAAAAAGAAAGTTTAACTAAAAAAAAAGTTAAAAGATGAGAGAGAGGGTATTAATTAAAATTTATATTTAAAAAAAAACTAATGAAGATTTAAGAGGGAAAAAAGGTAGGCATTGTTGGGCATGTAACCTATGCACCTAGTCAAAAATTAAAAAAAACTTAGGCGTGTTTAGTTTAGTCTTTTTAATAGACTACAAATCTTCAACTTGATAAACAATATGTCATTATTGGAGGCATTTTCTAGTCATCAAAGATCATGGTTCTGAGTACTTGGACCAAAAACACTCATTTTCAACCTTTTTTTTTTTTTACATAAAAGCAAGTTGAAAACATGGTAGAAACCTTAATAAAGTTATTTTTAATCCTAAAATATTATATAATAAGTTCAAAACCCAAAATCAAATCAGATCAAAATAAAATTTTCCTACATGTTTAAAAAACAAAACTACCTTCATCAAATTCTCTTTTAAGATGAACCCATTTACACTAAGTTCAGTTTTTTTTTTTTTTTTTTTGATTTACATGGGGTGTCCGGGCCAGCTTGCGCGCACCACGACTATTCCCCATGGCCCACTGAACATCCTGCAAGCCCAGGAGCAGGTAAGGCACCGCGGGGGTGACAGGCGTGCACATAGAGGGTCGAACCCGGGACGGGGGCGGAACAAGTCACACGATTGACCACAGCAGTTTTTTTTATATAACCTAAATATAGCCGACCAAACTCTTCTCTTCTCACCCTTTTCCTTCACTCTTTTTTCCTCTTAACAATTAGAAACAAAAACATGAAGAAAAAAAATAAAGTTTTAGTCTAAAATGTTAAAACCTTAAACAACAAGGACCAAATATGTATAATTTAAAATTTGAGAGACTAAATTGAAATTTTTCATGTGTTTTTTTAAAAATAGCTATTTTGGTTAATTTTAATCTTTTTTTATTTTTTAAAAAATTCATTTAACAATAACATAATTCAATTTCATCAAATCATGCTTCAATTTAATATCATCATATTTTGTGACACATCAATATGCTAGACCATGTAAACTGAAACACATAAAACCATGTCAACATAACTTGGAAAGACAACATTGAAAAGAAATAAAGTTCAATGACTGAAGTATAAAAATTCATAGACCTAGAAAGATGAAAACAACTATTTTTTTTATTGATTTTGATCCTTGTTTTTTTAATGTTTTATTTGACAACCTTAAATTCAATTTCACCAAATCAAGCTTCAATTTAATATTAGAATATTTTATGAACATTGAATATGCCATAACATGTACATATAGACAAATCCCAACATATAAAATTATATCGACAAAATTTCGAATGAAGATATTGAAAAGAAACAAAGTTAAATGACTAAGTGAAAAAAAATCAAGGACCTAGGAAGGAAAAGGTAACTATAAACAATGATGTGAATAGTAAAATATAAGAGGATACACATGAGGTAAATGTACGGAAAAAAATAAAATTAACAAATGAATTGAAAATAAAAAATAAAAATCAAGAAAATGAGAATTTTTTTTAAAAAAAAAATCAAAACATTGAGGGTCAAACCATCAAAAAAATATTAAACTGAAGGGGAAAATCTAAAAAAAAATCATATTCACAAAAGAATCCAAAACAAAAAAGAAAAGAAATAAAACTAATTTCCATCAAACTTAATGATGATGAATGAAATTTTAAAAAATAATTCAAAATGACTGAAGCAAAAACCGGTTCAACCTTTAGAATTTGTTATACAAGTCATGGGATCGAATCACAACATAAAAGGCAAACCCGAAAAAATAATAATGTAAAATTCAAGGACCTAAAAAGGAAAAAGTAACTATAAACAATGATGTGAATAGTAAAATATAAGAGGATGAACATGAGGTGAATGTATGAAAAAAATTCAAATTAACAAATAAATCAAAAATAAAAAATAAAAAATAAAATCAAGAAAATGAGGAATGTTTTTTTTTAAATAAAAAATCAAGATTATAGATCTAAGGATGAAATTGAAAATAAATTAAAATTTAATAGAAAAGGCTAAAAATCAAAATTAGAAATTAAAACATTGAAGGTCAAACCTTAAATATAAAAAAATATTGAATTGAAGGGGAAAATTGAAAAGAAAAATCAAATTCACAAAAGAATAATAAAAAAAACAAATAGAACCAAGTTCCAACGAACTTAATGATGATGAATGAAATTTTAGAAAATAATTAAAAATGACTGAAGCCAAAACCGGGTCCAACCTTCAGAATTTGTGATGCAAGTCATGGGATCGAATCACAATATAAAAGACAAACCTGAAAAATAATAATGTAAAATTCTAAACCAACTAAAATAATTATGGATAAACTTGAAAAAAGAAATTTAAAAAGTAATTTAAAAAATATAGATTTAAAAAGAAAAGGAACTAAATTTGACACAAAAAAATAAAACGAAATCATTAGGAATGGAATTGAAAAACAATTTCAAGTAAAAAAAGCACAAAAACAACTAAAAATAACAATAAAAAGAATAAGATAAATATTTGATATAAAAATAAGATGTCAATGGATGAAATCCAAAGACAAATTAATTCAATAAAATTAAGGATTCAAGACCAAAAATATTACAATTAAAAAAATGAGAATAAAAAACAAAGTACCAAGGGATAAAATTGAAAAAAATTAACTCAATAAATTATTAAAGACCAAATACATTGCAATCAAAAGAATGAGGAACTAATTTAACTTAACAAACAAATAACTAGATATTTTTTTTTTTTTGCAATGGCCAACATTGTTTTCTGGGAGGGGAGAGGGAAAAGAAGAGGAAAGAGAAAAACTCATTGCCGGAGCTCCTTCGCTTGCCGTCGAAGAACATGCACGTCACCAACGTGACGAGATGGTGAAGTGCATCGAATGTCATCCCAAAAACCATAAATATCTTATTCTGCTCACTTTTTGGTGATTGAATTCCATTTATCACAATGAATTTGGGATGTAAAATAATATATATGTTCCTCTCTCTCTCTCTCTCTCTCTCTCTCTCCTTCTCCTTTTCTTTTAGGATGTGTTTGAGAATGTGGTTGTGGTTGCGGTTGCTTTTAAAAGTGCTTTTCACTCAGAAATGCATCAAAATAATATTTTTTTAAAAATATTATTTTTGATATCAGCGCAACAAAATGATTCAAAAACACTAAAAAAAATATTAATTTTAAACAAAACAAAATAAAAGTTTTAAGAACGCGGGTTAGACCGCGTTCCCCCAATAGTCCCTTAAACTTGTCGTTCTTATATATTTCATACACTATAAGATATATATATATAACAAATGCACCTTTATCAAAATCTTAGTCATGGTTATAAATGCTTTAAATTTTTTTTTCAACCCGAAACTTCAGCCAATATTTAAAAAAACTTGAATTCTCTAGTCGGATACGATGATAGCTATAAGATCATTCGATGAGGCAACTTAATTAAGAGGTAAGGCGGTCCAACAAAACAAAAAAAAACATAGAAAACCTAAAGAAACCATCAATAAAACTTGAATAAAATACGTATAGAGTAAAAAAAAAAAAAAACCTTGTCTATCGAAAGCTATGTAACCCTCTTGCTTCCCTCCAAACGTTCAGAAATCCTTACTGCTACAATGAAGCCCCAATATCCTTGACGCAAGCCCTGCTTGTATACCAGAAACGAAGCAGCCTCAAATTATTTCATGAATCATGAATTAACACCTTTATTATTTAGCTAGGGTCCTGTTTTCTTGAAAAAGAAAGATTTAAATAAAAATTAGGGCCCTCTTGGGAATTTATATCAGAAGATCTGCATATTATATATCTGGGGGACCTACGGTTGGCTACAAGTTAGGTCCTGTTTTCTAACCTTTTTATTAGAAATGGGCCGTGGTACTAAGGATAACAGCTCTAACATTTTTTTTTTTAATATAGGTGTTTGTGCTAGTTTGTATGTATATTTAACTAATTTTATAGGTTCTAAAATTAATGACTATGTAAGTCTTTAGTGACTCTAAAATTTATAAAACTCGAATTAATAATTTTTAAAAAACAAATCTAAAATCTAATCAGTTAAATTTCATTCTTTAAAATTAGTTATAGCACAGATTAACTGTGCTGTACTACTAGTACTCTCTTTAGGCTTTCGCGCCACCCACGGATCAGGTCTTCTTATGGCTGTTCGAGTTAATAGCAGTAACAAATGGGTGAGTTTTTTTTAGGTAAGCAATAATAATAATAATAATCTATGATTAGAAACTTAATTTATTTTATTATATATATATATATATTATTTTAGAAGTATAAAATTTCATTTTGAAATTATATTAGAGTCATTTTACTTTTTTGTTTCTTGTGTCATTTCTAATCTAGAATATTAATCAAATAAAATCCTAGTTTTATTTAAAAAAAATAAAAAGACATTCTCTATATTAGTACATTAGCACATTAGAAGGAATGAAATTATTTTGAATGTAAATCTCAAAATTAATGGTCTCTTACAAATAATAATAAAAAAAACAATTTCTAATTACTTTTAGAAAAAACAAATTCTATAATTTTTGCCTCATGATTTAAAGACTTGATAAATCATTCGTGCATTATTCAAAGACTTGTGTTGCGTTGTGCTGTGTAGAAGTGAAAGGATAGTGAAAGAAAATCAGTATCATACCTTATCGGGACTCGACCCTAACATGTCTGCAATACCTTTCAAATCTTTGTCTCTAGACTTGCGGTGAAACATCATTCAATTTATTGTCAGAAATTCAAGTAGTCATCAGTTAAAAAAAGCAACTGTCTAATATTAAGCATTTATTCCAATTTTTTATTAGACACGAAGGCATTAATATTGACTAGACTCGTTAACAATCCGAGGATCATAAATAATAACGAATATTTGAGCTATAATTAATATCATAAGAACACTTTTGGTGCAGTGCCCTTCTACTTGCTATAAAGAAAGATTGCTGCACCTCGTCTAATTCTAGAATAATACATGGTATTTAGCAAGCTATTTAGATTATGTATTATTTTCTTTTATTTCTCAAGAATTAAAGCTCATACCGGGATTGATTTAATGTAATTGCAAGTTAGAAAATTGATTTAGCAGCATATAACAACATATAACTTTGGTGTAGTGCCCTTCTATCTCATGATTAACATGGGAGGTTTATCTAGGTGGCCCAAGGTTTTTTAATGTTGCTTTTTTCATCTATTTTGAATTTATCCTTCAAAATTTAATTTTTTTATATAATTATTTTTTTTATTTTACTTTATATTGAGTTATCATGCCATTTGATTCTACTTATGGTTTCGACAACCATACTTGGCTCTTCCACAAATCTGCAATTAGTAAGTTGAACTCTATAATCCCCGTAATTTATCTCCAAAAAATCCATATAATATCTCTAAAAAAAAATCCTTTGTTGACGACTCACACCAACAACCAGCACTTAAAAACAAATGGATCACTGTTTACATGTTCTTAAATTAATATATTAACCTCATAGAAACTTCTTAATTTTTAAATAAGTACCTTAATTAGTCTAAGAAGCTGAATGGGTCATCATAAGCACATGATGATGTGATGGCTCTTCCACAAATCTGTAATTATTAAGTTGAACTCCAAAGACTGACTAAGGGATGATAGTCCACCCATCACCTTGAACAATTTAAAGCAAAGGTAAATTATAAATACAATTAAACACAATCACTAATTAACAGCCATCAATTCAATTTTTTCAATACATGCATGCTTAATGAAGCCCAACAGTACTGTTACCAGTAGGAACTTATTTAAGTTAATTCACTTAAATAATTATATATGGACACAACATAACAAAAATTAGTACTCTTATTCCATGCTTAAACTGATCTCATTATTTGATGGTGGTTGACCAGTCCCTCAATCATCTGTTTGTGCTAGCAAACTTCTTGGAAGTGAATCAATTTCTTGCTGTGGAGCTAATGCTGTTAAATAAGATCTCAATTGCTCAAGCTTTCGCTTTTCACGCTCAAGCTCTTGATTTTTATGCTCAAGCTCTCGCTTTGTATCTGCTACAATCTTTTTAAGTTCTTCCAACTCCTTCAAAATAGCAACATTGTTAATTCGACATGAGTAATTAACAAATATTTGATTAATCAATGCAAATTATTCTTGTTTAAAAATAAAAATTAGGAGTCTCATGAATTTCAATTTAATTTCTCGTTTCAATAAATATAGAGATAATCTGACTAATTTCCTGATATTAATTGATTAAAACTTGCCTAATTAAGTACAAACTTGTTTTATATACATGCATGCTATGCATGTTGTTCAAAGTGCACAAATTAAGTACATAATTGAAGAGAGTGTTTGTAAATGTTATAATGATTGTTTTTTAAAGTATTTTTTACTCGAAAATATATTAAAATAATATTTTTTTTATTTTTAAAAAATTATTTTTAACATCAGCACATCGAAACAAAAAAAATTAATTTGAAATTAAAAATTTCTTTTTTTTTAAATATGCTTTTAAAATATAAAAATAAACAAGGTTTAAATAAAAGAATGTGTGGTGTAAAAACTTATGCCACACTAGATAAAGAAAATGTGCGTAAGGTATTTCTGAAAATAAAACAACACAACGTGATTATGGCATCAAAAATAGCTTATAATATTAAGATTATTAATTAGACAGAATATTAAAGGCCTTGGACATTGAATTTAGCGGAAGAGAGAGAGGCAAAGTGTAAAGCATGGAAAATTGACTAGTCTTAAATTTTTCCTTTCCTTTGAAAAAAAGGGAGAAAACCTCGTACTATAATAATTCAAAAAAATAAAAAATAAACTAAAAGACAATAGTGATTTATTGACACATGTTTCTATTCATTTGAGTAGTATTTTTACTCTTTTATTCTTATAACAAAAATAATTATGCTTGCAATTAGGGGTATAATTGCCTTTTCCAAAGGATTCATTAATCATTGTAAGATTTATCGTAAACAAAATAGTCCAAACATGTTTCTTTTGCTATAATGTAATAACTGATTTGTCCTTGAAAGCAAGAAAAATTAGGCTTCCAGCAAAGGTCTCTATTGACTTTTGCAAAAACAAAAATGGTGTTTACATTCGTATCCTTGGAGGAGGAAAAAAAAATAGCATGGGTAGAGGGGTTTCTTAGTCTTTTCCATTTTTTAAACAGCAAAATTACCTTATAACCCTTTGACTCTGAAAACATTAAGACTGTATAGCTCATAATCAATCTTTAAAATCTAATAATAGCCCGGTTCACAGTAAAATACGGGCCATCTACCTTGTTTTTTACTTAAGAAATTCAGTTTATCAAGTATAAAAAATCAATGAGGTTGGAGACGATAATTGTACTGACTTGTAAAAGTTCTACCTTCCATTATTTGAAAGGAGATATGTATGGGTGTACTTTTGTTTTTCATGGTAGAGTATTATATATCTAACCTATATATATATTGGATCTCCATTTTTGAATTTACATGTATATTTAATTATTATATATATTATTTAAGAATAATTTTGTGAGATAAGCGTAAATTATTTTGACTTTTTTATGGACAATAGACTTTTTTTAATTAAAATGTACCATGCAAAGAATTGTATCATGAATCTTTATCCAATAAAGATAAGTATGGAAAACTAAACAATTTGAATTTTTTTTTAAAGAATTGTATCATGAATCTTTAAAATTACCAATGTTACCCTAATCGTTAAAAAGGTTACTGTTTAAAGTTGGTTTTTGAATAATTTTTTATTTTGAAATGTTTTTAAATGTTTTTATGCAAATAATAACATCTATGGGTATATGAGAGTGGGTATATGAGAGGGAGTAAAAGAGAAATGTAAGGAAATTGAAAGTTTTGATAGTTATTTAAAAAAAGAAAAAAAATGGAAACTATTAAAAAAAACTATAGGGTAAATTGGAAGGTTTTATAGTATTGAGATGGAAGTGGAACATACCTTATCGGGACCCAAAGCTGCAATGCCTTCCAAATATTTGTTACGAGCCAGGTCATATTCTTCTATCTCCTCCCTTTTGTTTTCATTGAAGATTGCGGTGAAATATGAATCAATTTATTGTCAGAAATTGAAGTAATTATCAGTTAATAAAAGCAAATATATAATATTAATCATTTATTTTAAATTTTTCTTAGACACGAAGACATCAATAAAAGCAAATATCATCCAACCGTTTTAAATGAAATGACATCCAATTAAAATCACTTTATTAATAAAATGAAGAAAACGAAATGAAAACATTGAAATGGAAATAATCTGATTTGTTATTTTATTCTGGCGCCTAAACAAATGTTGCCGGAAACATATAATAACTAGTACTTATGAATTTCCAAAATAATGAATTAAACAAATATATATAAATTGAAATAATCTGATTTGTTATTTTATTCTGACGCCTAAAAAAATGCAGTATCTATCTACGTACTTAATTGAGAAGGATTTTTAGTATTCTTACCCTTGTCAATTGATTAAAGCCGAGGGAGTCAGTTTCATTCTCTTCGTACTGTGCGCTCAAGCCAAGATGTAGCATGAGAAGGGAGACATGAGTGAGTAACTCTCCACCTCTTCTCAGTTGATGAGTATGTTCTTTCCATGGACACTGAGCTGCTGCATATGCTACCATTTCTACCCAAACTTCCTTTATAATCCCCCATCGCTTCTTAGGTCCCAATAAAAGCAATTGCCTGGCGAGCCTTTCCACACCAGGTACCACTGACTTTGATATTTTCCAGCGACTTCGAAACTCTCCATCATCATAACCACGTGATTCACCGTTGCGCAATTCTCGCAAGGTATGTTGATATCCCTCATCATCACGACCACGATATTTTAGATCCCATAATTCTCGCAAGGTATGATAACGAGAATATTTTAGACCCCGCAAGTCTAGCAAGGTACTTTGATATTCCTCATCATCACCGAATCCTTGAGAGAGCATATTTGGTCTTATCACCAAAAGATACATCATGTATTCAGATAGGCATCTGCTTGCTTCATATTCTGTGGAGACATTACTTCCATCTTTTTTATCAACACGATAACAAAAATCTGTTGCGAGATGCCAGACAAGAATGCTCCGACTGAATTCTACTTCAGTCGTGCACCACTTGTAGTCCAGTAACAGTCCCTCTCTTTCTAGCACACCATCTCCCCTCTGACCTATTATTTTACTTCTGACATTCTTATCAAAGAAATTCAAATCTTCCTTCATCTTCTCAGCTTTCTTTCGAAGATGTCCGAAAATAAGACCTTGTAGTCCAACAATAAAATCTTTCCGATTCACATGCATCTGCCTCATCATTTCATCGATTCCCAGCAAGTCCAAGCATCTAGGTGGCTCGCCTTTAATGGAAGAGCTTACCAGGTTATACTGTGATATGGATCTCGACCACCTCTCGCTTCTAGTTAACTTCCTTATCAGAGAATAAATTGCACCAGTCAGGGCGTTCCCTTCTTTTTCAGTCAACCAAATCATTGTCCGGTCAGACAAAACAAGGCATAAAAAAGCATAAAACTCGAGAAAAACAGCGGCCGCAAACAATAAATACGTAATTGCAATGTCGGTCGTTGAGTAGTCATGCTTGTCAATCTTGACCTGGAAGGTAATAAACGCAGTAACAGAGAGCAGAGAACTGATACAGCGAAGAATGATTCCGGCACGGGAGTAAATCAGAGGCGCTTTAGTATAAAGCATATCATATATCAATCCAAGCTCAGCCTCTACCACCTTGAAGGCACCGTCTGCTTCATTCTTGGAAATCAGCTCCCTGCTTCTTATTAGTGAAGGAATGCCAGGGACAAGATCCTGCATCACCAACTTGGATATATATGAAAAAACATAAGCTTGAAGAAGATAATCTCGCTGGAGGTCTTGTGGAGGAGTTCTCATAAGATAATAAGAATCCCCAAAATCTGAGAGAGAAGAGTTTTTCAAACTCTTGGAGCATGAAGACCAGAGCACCCAAGTCCTCTCTGCATACTTTGCAATGCCAACAACGAACAATGGGATCGCTATGAATGTGAGGATACCGCTACCCCAGGACCTTGAGAAGACATAAAAGGCCACTCCGACTTGGACTACAAGACCAAGTAAGTGCCTTAACCACAACTCGTTATCTTCAATCGAGTATGCAGTGATCGTGTCTGGGCCACCAAGGTGCAGGAGTAGAAAAGGTGCCCAAAATGCCTGGATGGAATTGTTTGCTTTCTCTGAACTGTCACCTGATGAGTCTCCTTGGCTCCTGGCTAGAGTACCCAGTGCAACAGTTGCCACCATGTCTGCTGATAGGTATGCAGACCAAACGAGAATCCTGATCCAGATTCTGCCAGTGGTCTTTCGCCGAGACCCAAATACGATGAGGATGGTTTGTAGTAAGAGACTAAGCAAAACCATTCCTCGAATCTCCCAATTGTTCCATAAATTTAAGACTTCTTCAGGCAATTTTTTAAGCATTGTCATCTTTTCCCCAACCGTGGAAACTAGTTCTCTCGATGAACCCTTGAAAAAACAGTTTAGTAAGATGAAAAGGTAAATGTGGATATCTTTGAAAAAATCTCTTAAAATGAACAGCGAAAATTAAAGACTCTTATGAGAAAAGAAATACTTGTGCTGTGCTGTGTAAAAATAAAAAAATAAGTGGCCATATAAATAATTGATTCTGCACTACTCCATTATACAATTTACTCGAGGAAAAGGACAGCGAGGAAGGAAATCGGTATCATACCTCCATTGAGCGAACAACATATCATCCGTCCCAATATTTTTTTTAAAAATAAGTGGCCAACTAATAGCGACATCCTCTTGACAGCTCCCTTTGGTGCAGTTTTCCTGGGTGGCCTTATAGCAGCACCTGACTCTGTCGGAGTTTATAAAAATATATATAAAAAAGATCAGTCCTACCTTGTTAATGCAAATAGTTATTAATTCTTTTAGACAATTACTTGACCCATTCATTTTCTCATAATCTCAAGCTCGTGGAGCAATAGTTTCATGGACCCATCTCATAGAAAAAACAAAAAAACGCTTGATAGCAATGGTCATGGACCATCTCACTGGCCTATATATATCAATGATACTATTTGATTTTGCTATCACCATCAAAATTAAAGCATAATTTTCCACATGTTATTTCCATAAATAAAGTAGCAAGTCTTCCATATCCATCATCATCATGCAAAGTGAGCTTCCTAGCGATGACCTTTTATTCATGATTTTTTAAATTATTTTTATGCAATTCAATTTTTTTTCTACCATGCAGTTTTAATCAGCATTATTCACCGACAAATAAATTAGATGTGTACTGAAATGCCCCTCGAAGGAAAACATCAATTCTATCCCATAGAAATCTATTAGGAAATGAAAATTACTCTAGTTTTCACAAGTTAAAAATAGCAAAGAACACTTGAAGGTGAGTATATTAATGGGAAAAAAACCTTAAAAAATAAATTATTAAAAAATAAATATCCTTTAATTGGATACAATAGGCGCCACATTGTTGTGTTATGCTTCAAGAATAAAAATCATAGAAGATGTTAATTGCGATGGGACCCGACTAGGATGGAGACCCTAGCTAGGCATCATTAATTAACAACTTTAATCCCACCACATGAGAAATGACCAAAATTCTTCTAACCTTGTGGCTAAGTTCTATTCCGGGGTTCAATGTGCATTGCATTTATGCGCCTAGAAGAGGGCATGTCACTTTCTTTTAAATATTTGTCCAGTATTTCTTTGGTTTGTGTAATTCAAATCAAATAATATTTGTTGTCGAAGTCTACCTTTATTTCCCTCCCACGAACGTGCAAGGAGTTCACGTGACCAGTCGAGTGCCATAAAAATAAATAAATAAAAAAGTCAAAGAAAAGGGAGGGGTGGGGGTGGGGGTGGGGTCAATCACGTGAACCAGGCATGGGATCATGATGGGGACTCCGAGCCTTTCGTTTATAGCCTCCCTGTGGTAATTTTATTTGTGATTTTCTTCCTTTAATACAATATGGTTGTCGCTATTAGTTGTGTCCTCAAGGATGGATTCTCCTCCTCTGTTTCTTTTTTAACTCTTTATATTTTAAAAAAGATAAGTGGCCAACGTTTTCCCAATTAGAAAGGCCCTCACGTGGGCCCTATTTCTTTTTTAAAAATAAAATTGGGCGAAGAACATCTCATCCGTCCCAATATTTTTATGAAAAAAAAACTTTAAACAATACATCATCTGATTTTCCCAAAATTTCAATTGTTAAGATAGTTGAAAAAATAAATTTTATTTTTTCACTTAAAAATCTATTTTCAATCTATTTTTAATCAAAACACCTAAAAAAAATCTAAACACATTGCTAAAATCTATAAATTGCATTAAAAATCTATTTCAACCTATTTTTGGGTGATGCATGCGGCGTCCAAATTGCACCGAAAGTTGCCTTTCAAGGAGGTGTTTGTTGCACCTCACCACCCCTATCACAATGGTGAGGCGCGTGTTCACGGTCGTGACATGGAAGAGCATTGGACACGAGTTTTTCCCTCCCTCCCTCCCTCCCCCTAAGAAACCGTGTTGTCCATTGCAAAAAAAAAAAAAAGTATGACTATTTATTTGTGAAGTTAAATTAAGTTTTTTTTTTTATTGCAATGTATTTAGTCTTGATTTATTTATTGAGTTAATTTGTTTTTTAAATTTCATCTCTTGACACTTGATTTTTATATATGATTTGGTTCTCATTCTTTTAATTGAAATATATTTGGTCTTGAATCATTTATTAAGTTTTTTTTTTTTATTTCATACCTTTACACTTGATTTTTGTATTAGATTTTATTTTTATTCTTTTAATTATGGTGTGTTTGGTCTTGAATCCTTGATTAAATTAATTTGTCTTTGAATTTCAAATATAATCCTCACTCTTTTTATATGATCCTCACTTTTTTTATTGTTAATTTTAGTTCTTCTTATTCTTTTTTTTTATTGAAATTGTTTCTCAATTTCATCCCTTATAATTGTTTTTTTTGTGTTAATTTGGTTCCCTTTCTTTTCAAGTCTATATTTTTAAACCACTTCTTTTTTTAATTTGTTTTTTCAAGTTTATCTCTAATTATTTTGGTTGGTCGGGGATTTTGCATTGTTATTTTTTTGGATTTGCCTTTTATATTGTAATCTGGCCTTATAATCTATATAACTAGTTCTTATAGTTGAATCGGGTTGGCTTCAGCCATTTAAAAAAGAATAAAAATTACATCCATCATCATTAAGTTCGTTGGAAATTGGTTTTTTTTTATTTTTATTCTTATGTGAATATGATTTTTCATTTCAATTTTTCCTTTCAATTCAATATTTGATGATATTTGAGATTTGACCATCAATGTTTTGATTTCTAATTTTTGATCCTTCACTTTTTTTAATAAATTTTAATTTTTATTCAATTTCATCCTTATATCCATAATCTTGATTTTTTTTTATTTTTTTAAGATTTGGTCCTTATTCTCTTGGTTTTTATTTTTTATTTTGGATTTATTTGTTAATTGTTTTTCAATTTTATCATTCAATTTAGAATTTTTGTTTATCCTTTTAGTTTTTTTTTTCTTTTCAAATGAGGTCCATACTCTCTCAAATGCCTTTTCTAATCCTTTAAATTTTTTATTTTATTATTCAATATTTTATTTATAGGGATTTGGTCTCTTTAGTTTTTTCTATGCCCTACCCAGGAGTAAATCTGGGACAATTATCGGGTCACAAGTCGAGTGGGTTGACTTGAATGAATCCAAATCAACCAAATCTTTTTTGTGGTATAAAAAATTTTAAATTATACTATATTGAATTAAAAAAGAGAGGAAAATAGTCAATGCCTTATGTCTGGTTTGTTACTAAATAAAAATTCATTTTATTAAGTATAAAAAATCAACAAGGCTGGACACGACACGATAATTGTCCTGACTTGTAAAAGTTCTAACTTCCATTATTGGAAAGAAGATATGTATGGGTGTACTTTTGTTTTTCATGGTAGGTAATACAATCAAACAATTTGAATATAAAGATAGTTAGAGTATTATATATCTGACCTATGTAAAAATAAATATAGAATTCAGAAGCAATCCTGAAAGGAAGAGTTAAATTAATCTTTATTGCCATCCCCAGGCACAGTGCCTCTAATAGTGAATTTTTATCATTCACATAACTTGGTTTAAAATCAATTTATTGAATTTTATTTTTGTATCTATAGATTAATTAATGTTATGCTTATACTCATATAGCTTAAACTTTTTCAATATGATCCCTCTAGTTTTTAAAATTACCAATGTTACTCTAATCGTTAAAAAGCTTACTGTTTAAAATTGGTTTTTGAATCTATGGGTATATGAGAGGAAGTAAAAGAGAAATGTAAGGAAATTGAAAGTTTTGATAGTTATTTAAAAAAAGAAAAAAAAATGGAAACTATTAAAAAAAACTGTAGGGTAAATTGGAAGGTTTTAAAGTATTGAGATGGAAGTGGAACATACCTCATCGGGACTCGACCCTGACGTGGCTGCAACGCCTTTCAAATATTTTTCTTTAGCCAGTAAATATTCTAGTTGCTCCTCCTTTTTGTTTTCGTTGAAGATTGTGGTGAAACATCAATCAATTTAGTGTCAGAAATTGAAGTAGTTATCAGTTAATAAAAGCAAATATCTAATATTAATTAGCATGAACAGTGTAGTTAATTCTACTGTTATGATCGGACCGATTCCAGTTTAAATTTCAAAATGTATTAAACCAGGTCCGGCCTATTAAAGTAAAAATAAAAATTATTTTTTATTTTTTAATTGTGTTTTATTTGAAAAATTAGTATTTAACATTATTTAATGACACTATATAAATTAGATAGAGATCGCTTGATGACGTAGCATTTCCAGAATTTGATTGCAATCACAATTTTGTTCCTAATTATATTTTACCTGATATTGTTGCGCGCTTAAGAAACCAAAAAGACTGTAGTCCTTGTTGGATCATACGTGATGAAATTATAGATAATTTAATGGAACAATAAAAAATATTTTATATAAAGTATTATTTATTTCATGATGTAATAACAATAGTTAAATCTACAATATTTAAATTAAAAACTATTAATATTAATATATATTTTTTAAAATTATTTTATAACCTTAATTTCAAAAACATTATTAACCAAATACATTAAATTATTTTTTTTTAATTTTAATTTCAACCATAGTTTTAACTAAACATACATAAATATCAAATCGGGGCTTTTTTATCTTTTGCAAAAACAAAAACAAGATTTTAAAGTATTGAGATGGAAGTGGAACATACCTCATTGGGGCTCAACCGTTTATTGATTGTAGTGACTTCCAAATATTCTTCTTCCTCCTCCTCCTTGTAATATTAATTGAATTTATTATTAGATATTCAAGTAGTCATCACTTAATAAAAACAAATATCTAATATTAATCATTTATTCCAAAAACAATTTAGATGCAAAGGCTTCAATATTACAAAAAATTATTAAAAAAACAACAGTGATTTATTGTGCTTATAGACATATCGTTTTTACTCTTTTACCTCTATTAAAAAAATTGTTATGCTTGCAATTAGAGGTACAATTACCTTTACTAAAGAATGCATTAGCCATTATAAAATTTATCGATAACAAAATGGTCTGGATATATTTATTTTGCTACATTGTAAAAATTAGGCTTCCGGCAAGGGGCTCTTTGATATTTTGCAAAAATAAAAACGGTGTGTTTATATTTTTTGATATTATAGTGTGTTTGGTTTTGAATTCTTGATTGAATTAATTTATCTTTGAATTCTATCCTTTGATTTTTTTTTATCAAATATGATCCTCACTTTTTTTATTGTTAATTTTAGTCGTTATTATCTTTTTCTTTATTGAAATTGTTTCTCAATTTCATCCCTTATAATTTTTTTTTTTGTCAAATTTGGTTCTCTTTCTTTTCAAGTCTATATTTTTTAAACCACTTCTTTTTTTAATTTTTTTTCTAGTTTATCTCTAATTATTTTGGTTGGTTATGAATTTTGCATTATTATTTTTTTCCAATTTGCCTTTTGTGTTGTGATCTGGTCTTATAGTCCATGTCACCAATTTTTATAGTTGGATCGAGTTGGCTTCAGTTATTTAAAAAAATAAAAATTTTATCCATCATCATGAAGTTCTTTGGAAATTTATATTCTTTTATTTTTTTTAATTTGATTTTTCTTTTTAATTTTACCTTTCAATTCAATATTTAATGATATTTCAGCTTTAGTCATCATTGTTTTGATTTCTTATTTTGATCCTTCACCTTTTTACCAAATTTTAATTTGTTTTCAATTTCATTCTTACATCCATAATCTTGAATTTTTATTTTTTTAAGATTTAGTCCTCATTTTCTTGATTTTTATTTTGGATTCATTTGTTACTTTGATTTTTTTTTTCAATTTTTCCATTCAATTCAAAAAATTTGTTTATCTTCTTAGTCTTTTTTTTTTCAAATGAGGTCCTTATTTTCTCAATTGTATTTTTTAATCTTTCAATTTTTTTATTTCATCATTCGATATTTCATTTATTGAGATTTGGTCTTCTTGGTTTTTTCTATTGTTTCTATGCCCTACCCAAGAGTCAATTTAGGACAATTATCAGGTCATAAATCGAGTAGGTTAACTCAAGTTAACCCAAGTCAACTAAATTTTTTATGTTATAAAAAAAGTTAAAATGATATCACTTTGAAAAAAAAAAAGAAATCAACGGGTTATGATCATATTTTTATTGGATTTTCCATTGGTAAACCGACACATGGTTCAACTCAGGTTTTTGGTCGTCTTACACTTGATTAATGCTCTCTAAATTTCTTTTCATGATCATTATTTTATATAGTTTTCTTTTCAATAAGGTTTTTCCTATCTCATAATCCACGTGGGAGGTTTATCCGGGTGGCCTAAGCTTTTTCTAATGTCACTTTTTTCATCCTTTTTTATTTTGTCCTTCAAAATTCAATTTTTTTTACGGCTTAACTTTTTTTTTTTCTATTTTGCCTTATATTGGGTTATAATATCCGTTTGGTTCTACTCGTAAATTTTGACAACCTCACTTGATTTTGTTGGTGCTTTGTTTTATAATATTTTTTTATTGAATTTTTTTTTATGATTTCATCATTCTATATTTTTATTCCAGGGGATTCACAATCATTATTTTTTTAGCTGTTTTTCTATGGCGTCGATTCATGGATTTTTTTTGTTCTTTAAAAATCTAATAATAGCCCGGTCCACAATAAAATACGGGTTATCTACCTCGTTTTTTACTTAAGAAATTCAGTTTATCAAGTATAAAAAATCAAAAAGGTTGGAGACGATAATTGTACTGACTTCTAAAAGTTCTACCTTCCATTATTTGAAAGGAGATATCATGGGTGTACTGTTGTTTAATTTTCATGGTAGGTAATACAATCAAACAATTTGGATATGAAGATAGGTAGAGTATATGACCTATATATTGCATCTCCATTTTTGAATTTACATGTATATTTAATTATTATATATATCATTTAAGATTAATTTTGTGAGATAAGTGTAGAGTATTTTGATTTTTTTTATGGACAATAAACTTTCTTTAATGGAAAGGTACCATGCAAAGAATCGTATGAATCTTTATCCAATAAAGAAAAGTATGGAAAACTGAAAATTAGCTTTGATGGATGTTAATGCAAGTATAGAATTAATTTAGAAGCAATCCTGAAGGGGAGAGTTTAAACCTTCATTGCCATCCCCAAGCACGATGCCTTTAATGATGATTTATCAGTCACATAGCTTAAAATAAATATATTGAATAACATATATGATATACAAAATTATTATTTGGTAAGTTTTATTCTTGTATTTATAGATTAATTAATGTTCTGCTTATAGTACTCCTATAATGTAAACTTTTTCAATATTATCCCTCTAGTTTTAAAATTACCAATGTTACCCTAATCGTTAAAAAACTTACTGTTTAAAATTGGTTTTTGAATATTTCTTTTTTGGGAATGTTTTTATGAAATATAATAACATATATGGGAATATGTGAGAGGAAGTAAAATAGAAATGTAAGGAAAATTGAAAGTTTTGATAGTTATTTAAAAAAGAGAAAAAATGAAAACTATAAATTGAAAGGTTTTAAAGTATTGATATGGAAGTGGAACATACCTCATCGGGACTGGACGCTGACATGACCGTCATACCTGTCAAATATTTGTCTCTAGCCTCGAGATATTCATGTCGCTCCTCCTTGTTTTTGTTGAAGATAGCGGTGAAACATCATTCAATAATTTATTGTAAGAAATTCAATTAGTCTTAGTTAATAAAAGCAAATATATAAAATTAATCATCCAATTAAAATGTTGTCAATATTTGAGCTATAATTAATATCATAAGAACACTTTGAGCTATAATTTAAAGAAGAGTGTTGCCGGAAACATATAATTAGTATAACCTCTTACCATCTTACCATCATCCAACCGTTTTAAATTAAATGACATCCAATTAAAATCACTTTATTAATAAAATGAAGAAAACGAAATGAAAACATTGAAATAGAAATAATCTGATTTGTTATTTTATTCTGACGTCTAAAAAAATAGAATATTTATCTACGTACTTGAGAAGGATTTTTGGTATACTTACCCTTTCCAATCCAATAAAGGAGTAGTCAGTTTCATTAAATTCGTATTGTTCGTTCAAGCCAAGATATAGCATGAGAAGGGAGATATGAGTGAGTAACTCTCCATCTCTTCTCAGTTGTTCAGTATGTTCTTTCCATGGACAGTGAGCTGCTGCATGAGCTAGCATTTCTACCCAAACTTCATTTATCATCTCCCATCGCTTCTCAGGTCTCAATAAAAGCAATTGCCTGGCGAGCCGATCCACGCCAATTAACACTGACTTATCTATTTTCCAGAGACGTTTAAATCACTTCCAGAGACGTTGGTTTAAAATGGTGATTTAAAATGAAAGATTTGTAAAAAAAATACTTGTGTTGTGCTGTGTAAAAATAAAAAAGATAAGTGGCCATATAAATAATTGATTCTGCACTGCTCCATTATACAATTTACTCGAGGAAAAAGACAGCGAGGAAGGAAGTCGGTATCGCACCTCCATTATCCAATCTTTTGAATTAACGCCAGGAGATGTTCTTCATCCACCTCCTTCAAAAATAAATAAATGAATAAAATTGCGGTGAAACATCATTCAGTTACGTTTGTTATCATCAGAAATTCAAGTAGTATCAGTGAAAAAAAACCAAATATCTAATTAATTATTTATTTCATAGTTTTTCTAATGGAATGTTTAAGAGTGTAATATCGGTTGTTTTTCAAAGTGTTTTTTTTTACTAAAAAAATACATTAAAATATTTTTTTATTTTTTAAAAATTATTTTTGATATTAACACATCAACATGATATGAAAACATAAAAAAATATTAATTTGAAGCAAAAATAATTTTAAATTTTTTTAAGAATGTTTTTGAAACGTAAAAACAAATAGATCATTAGGAGATGTTTGAGAGTATGTTTATGATTGCTTTTCAAAGTGTTTTTCGCTTGGAAATATATCAAAATGATATTTTTATATCTTTTACATTATTTTTTATATCAGTACATCAAAATGATTTAAAAATAATAAAAAATATTAATTTAAAAAAATACAAAAAATATTTTTAAAATACAAAAATAAACAGGATATAATATCAATATTAACCATACTCGTTAACAATCTACCTAAGGATCATATGTGGTAAGAGATTGAGCTATGATATCATTAGAAAACTGTGGTATTGTATGTATGAGCTAAGAGCTTTTTTTTATTATTTTATTAATGATTAATTTTTAAAGTAATTTTTATTTCAAAATATATTAAAATAACTTTCTCTCTAATTCTCTGTATTTTCATTTGTTAAACAAATAACAAACACGTAATCAGTACTTTCCATAACTCCTTAAAATGAATAAGATTAAAGAAGAAAGAAAGAGAAAAGGGAAATTTCTTCCAACTCATTTTTTATTGTAAATGGTTGAAGGGAACAATTTGTTTTTCTCAAAATTATAAAAATCCTACTCATTTATGTCATGCATGTATTTTCTATCAAATTCTCATCTGTTGGTATGTTTCGTGTACCAATAATTTTATTAAAAAAACAAACAATATGTTGACTGTTAATTTACTTTTCAACCATTAGAGAGCTGGCTGGAAAATCAAACTAGAATTTTTAGATTCAAAAAACCATTTTAACGTATTCTTATCTAAGAATACCTAATAAGATTAGGTTGAGGAAGAAATAAAATATCCGAATTTGTCAAAATTTGGTCATACGTTTGTCCAAAATTGGATATTAGGTTGTCTAAATTTTAGACATTTCATCTTTATTAACCAAACAATTTTGAAAACTTGGTGACCTGATACTTGATTTGGACTGGGCTTAAAACTAAATTAATCAAAGATTTGACCCAAATAAACTTGATCAAAGATTATACATGTTATTTTCAATGGCATATCTTGTATATTAAAAACAATTGAGTAATGTTGTTTGTAACAATATAGCGCAACCTGTATATTTAAAAAAAAAAAAAAAAAGAGTAACGTTGTTTGTAACAGTGTAACCTATAAATTATGTTGTTGCAAACAACTAACTCATCAATTATTTTCTGATTTTTTTTATTGTGCTAGTTTCTCAACAAAATTCTCAGTGTAACCTATATAAAAAAAAAATCAACTTTTTAGCAGTAGACATTAACTTTTCGTGACCGATTTCTAGCCTAATTGGTTGGTAAAGAAGATAAGACTGGAACAATGCATTATTTGATAGCCGCTCCATAGCAACCCCATTCCCTGCAAAACGAGCCTGGCTTCCTAGGCACGCTAGATTGTTCCTCTATCTAGTTGATAAGAAAAATCATGAAGTGATCATAGCCGTTTTTTTTATTGCGTTCCAAACGAGATTTTATAAAATTTATTTTTAATGTAGGGATATTAAAAATAATTTTTTATTATTTTTATGAGTAAAAAACACTTTAAAAAAATAATAACTACTACATTTACAAACATTTTTATAAAAATAAAAACCAAAAAGAGATTACTATAGGGTAAATTTTGTGCTGGGGAGGGTTCCCATTCAAATTTTTTTTTTTAAAAAAATAGTTGATAAAATTTGTTTTTTTTTTAAAATAAAAATCAGCAAATAAAAAATTAGGTTTTGACTAGATCAAATCCATGTTGATTAAGTTAATGGATTGACTTGGATTTTTTACCAAATGAATTAATTTATTTTTTTAATTTATACTAGTTTAAATCTCGAATTAGCCTATAAATAGGTCTGAATTTTAAAACTATAGAATTGATTTTGCAGGGGTTAAACTTCTATTAGTTAAAAAATATCTCTTGATTTCATTTTTATTTTTATATTCATAATACTATTCAATTTCGTATAAACAATCTTGTAAAAATTATCTATGATACATAAATTTATTTGAAAAACTAGAATATAAGTTAAAAAAAATTCTATCTGAGTTCTTTCATGCCTATTATTTTTATTTTTAATAGGCATGAAAGAATATAATTTAAATTTTTAATAGGCATGAAGTCCCTATATCCTTAACGCAAGCCCTACTTATATACTAGCACTGCGGCGGTGATAGCCAAGGCAGAGACTGTTTCCTTCCCCTGCGAGAATTCTCCTCCCTAGAGGTTCCCGGATTTTATCACAGTTGTTTTTCTTTTTAACTTGTACTTCCTATTCAATATCTATCTTTAATTGAAAAGTGTTAATAAAACAGAAGCGAAGCAGCCTCAAATTATTTCCTGAATCATGAATTAACACCTTTATTATTTAGCTAGGGTCCTGTTTTCTTGAAAAATAAATAAATAAATAAAAATTAGGGCCCTCTTGGGAATTTATATAAGAAGATTTGCATATTATATATCTGGCGGACATACGGTTGGCTACAAGTTAGGTTCCTGTTTTCTAACCTTTTTCTTAGAAATGGGCCGTAGTACTAAGGATAACAGCTCTAGTTCAGTACTCTCTTTTTTTTTTTTTTTTTTTTTTTTAATATAGATGTTCGAGCCAGCTTGCATGTACTTCGACTAATCTCACAGGCTCTAAAGTTAACAACCATGTAAGCTTTCAGTGACTCTAAAGCTTGTAAGACTCGAATTAATAATTTTAAAAAAACAAATCTAAAACTTAACCAATTAAACTATACCCTTCAAAGTTAATTATAGCCCGATACTTGAGATTGACAGTGCTAGACTACTGGTACTCTCTTTAGGCTTTCGCGCCACCCACGGGTCAGGTCTTGTTATGGTCGTTCGAGTTAATAGCAGTAATAAATGGGTGAGTTTTTTTAAGGTAAGCAATAATAATAATAATAATCTATGATTAGAAACTTAGTTTTTTATTATATATATATATTTAGAAGTATAAAATTTCATTTTGAAATTATATTAGAGTCATTTTACTTTTTTGTTTCTTGTGTCATTTCTAATCTAGAATATTAATCAAATAAAATCCTAGTTTTATTTAAAAAAAAATAAAAAGACATTCTCTATATTAGTACATTAGCACATTAGAAGGAATGAAATTATTTTGAATGTAAATCTCAAAATTAATGGTCTCTTACAAATAATAAAAAAAACAATTTCTAATTACTTAAAAAAAAACAAATTCTATAATTTAAAGACTTGACAAATCATTCGTGCATTATTCAAAGACTTGTGTTGCGCTGTGCTGTGTGGAAGTAAAAGGATAGTGAAATAAAAACGGTATCATACCTTATCGGGACTCGACCCTAACATGTCTGCAATACCTTTCAAATATCTGTCTCCAGACTTGCGGTGAAACATCATTCAATTTATTGTCAGAAATTCAAGTAGTCATCAGTTAGTAAAAGCAACTGTCTAATATTAAGCATTTATTCTAATTTTTTTATTAGACACGAAGGCATCAATATTGACTGCACTCGTTAACAATCCGAGGATCATAAATAATAACGAATATTTGAGCTATAATTAATATCATAAGAACACTTTCGTGTAGTGCCCTTCTACTTACTATAAAAAAAAAAAAAAAAAAAAGAAAGATTGCGACACCTCGTCTAATTACAGAATAATACGTTGTATTTAGCAAGCTATTCAGATTATGTATCATTTTCTTTTATCTCAAGAATTGAAGCTCATACCGGGGTTGATTTAACGTAATTTCAAGTTAGAAAATTGATTTGGCAGCATATAACAACATATAACTTTGGTGTAGTGCCCTTCTATCTCATGATCCACATGGAAGGTTTATCCAGGTGGTCTAAATTTTGTTTTTTTAATGTTGTTTTTTTCATTCATTTTAAATTTATCCTTCAAATTTTTTTTTTACAATTAATTTTTTTTTTATTTTACCTTATATTGGGTTATCATGCCATTTGGTTCTACTTATGGTTTCGACAACCATACTTGGCTCTTCCACAAATCTGCAATTAGTAAGTTGAACTCTATAATCCCTGTAATCTATCTCAAAAAAATCCCTATAATCTCTCTGAAAAAAAAATCCTTTATTAACGACTCACGCTAACAACCAGTACTTAAGAACAAATGGATCACTGTTTATATGTTCTTAAATTGATATATTAACCTCATAGAAACTTTTTAATTTTTAAATAAGTACCTGAATTAGTCTAAGAAGCTGAATGGGTCATCATAAGCACATGATGATGTGATGGCTCTTCCACAAATCTGCAATTAGTAAGTTGAACTCCCGGTAATTACGTTTCAAAGACTGACTAAGGGATGATAGTCCACCCAGCACCTTGAACAATTTAAAGCAAAGGTAAATTATAAATACAATTAAACACAATCACTAATTAACAGCCATCAATACAATTTTTTCAATACATGCATGCTTAATGAAGCCCAATACTGTTGCCAGTAGAAACTTATTTAAGTTAATTCACTTAAATAATTATATATGGACACAACATAACAAAAGTTAGTACTTTTATCCCATGCTTAAACTGATCTCATTATTTGATGGTGGTTGACCAGTCCCTTGATCATCTGTTTGTGCTAGCAAACTTCTTGGAAGTGAATCAATTCCTTGCTGTGGAGCTGATGCTATTACATAAGATCTCAATTGCTCAAGCTCTTGCTTTTCACGTTTTCGCTCTCGCTTTTCACGCTCAAGCTCTCGCTTTGTATCTGTTACAATCTTTTTAAGTTCTTTCAACTCCTTCAAAATAGCAAAATTGTTAACTCCACATGAGTAATTAACAAATTTTTTATTAATCAATGCAAATTATTCTTATTTAAAAATAGAAATTAGAAGTCTCATGAATTTCAATTTAATTTCTCGTTTCAATAAATATAGAGATAATCTGACTAATTTCCTGATATTAATTGATTAAAACATGCTACCTAATTAGGTACAATCTTGTTTTATATGCATGCTGATTAAAGTGCGCAAATTAAGTACATCATTGTTCAAGAGAGTGTTTGGAAATGTTATAATTATTGTTTTTAAAGTGATTTTTACTTGAAAATGTATTAAAATAATATTTTTTTTATTTTTAAAAAATTATTTTTAACATCAGCATATCAAAAAAAAAATTAATTTGAAATAAAAAAAATTCTTTTTTTTTAAAATATGCTTTTAAAATATAAAAATAAACAAGGTTTAAATAAAAGAATGTGTGGTGTAAACAAAATGTACGTAAGGTATTTCTGAAAATAAAACAACACAACGTGAATCTCATGGCATCAAAAATAGCTTATAATATTAAGAGTATTAGTTAGACAGACTATTAAAGGCCTTGGACATTGAATTTAGCGGAAGAGAAAGAGTGGCAAAGTGCAAAGCATGGAAAATTGACTAGTCTTAAATTTTTCCTTTCCTTTGAAAAAAAGGGAGAAAACCTCGTACTATAATAATTCAAAAAAAATAAAAAATACTAAAAGACAATAGTGATTTATTGACACATGTTTCTATTCATTTGAGTAGTATTTTTACTCTTTTATTCTTATAACAAAAATAATTATGCTTTCAATTAGGGGTATAATTGCCTTTTCCAAATGATTCATTAGTCATTGCAAGATTTATTGGAGATAAAATAGTCCGAACATGTTTCTTTTGCTATAATGTAATAACTGATTTGTCCTTGAAAGCAAGAAAAATTAGGCTTCCAGCAAGGGTCTTTATTGACTTTCCCAAAAACAAAAATGGTGTTTTGGAAAGAGATATATATGGGTGTACTTTTGTTTAATTTTCATGGTAGGTAATACAATCAAACAATTTGGATATGAAGATAGGTAGAGTATATGACCTATTTATTGGATCTCCATTTTTGAATTTACATGTATATTTAATTATTATATAAATCATTTAAGATTAATTTTGTGAGATAATTAAGTGTAGAGTATTTTGATTTTTTTCATGGACAATAAACTTTCTTTAACGGAAATGTACCATGCAAAGAATCGTATGAATCTTTATCCAATAAAGATAAGTATGGAAAACTGAAAATTAACTTTGATGGATGTTAATGCAATTATAGAATTAATTTAGAAGCAGTCCTGAAGGGGAGAGTTTAAACCTTCATTGCCATCCCCAAACACGGTGCCTTTAATGATGATTTATCAGTCATATAACTTGGCTTAAAATGAATATATTGAATAACATATATGATATATAAAAATATTATCTGGTAAGTTTTATTGTTGTATTTATAGATTAATTAATGTTCTGCTTATACTCCTATAATTTAAAATTTTTCAATATTATCCCTCTAGTTTTAAAATTACCAATGTTACCCCCTAATCGTTAAAAAGTTTACTGTTTAAAATTGGTTTTTGAATTTTTCTTTTTTGGGAATGTTTTTATGACATATAATAACATATATGGGAATATGTGAGAGGAAGTAAAATAGAAATGTAAGGAAAATTGAAAGTTTTGATAGTTATTTAAAAAAAGAAAAAGAAAATGGAAACTATAAATTGAAAGGTTTTAAAGTATTGAGATGGAAGTGGAACATACCTCATCGGCACTCGACCCTGACATGGCTGCAATACCTCTCAAATATTTTTCTGCACCCTTGTTATATTCTTCATTCTCCTTTTTGTTCTTGTTGAAGATTGCGGTGAAACATCAATCAATTTATTATCAGAAATTGGAGTAGTTATCAGTTAATAAAAGCAAATATCTAATATTAATCATTTATTCCAAATTTTTCTTAAACACGAAGGCATCAATAAAAACAAATATCTAATATTAATCATCATTCATCCAACCAACCGTTTTAATTTAAATGATATCCAATTACAATTACTTTATTAAAAAAATGAAGAAAAAGAAATGGAAACATTCAAGTGGAATTTCCAAATAATAAATTAAACAAACATATAAAAATTGAAATAATCTGATTCGTTATTTTATTCTGACGCCTAAAAAAATGCAGTATCTATCTACGTACTTGAGAAGGATTTTTGGTATACTTACCCCTGAAAAAATGGAGTATCTATCTACGTCTTCATATACATTAAATTCGTACTGTTCGGTCAAGCCAAGATGTAGCATGAGAAGGGAGACATAAGTGAGTAACTCTCCACCTCTTCTCAGTTGATGAGTATGTTCTTTCCATGGACAATGAGCTGCTGCATATGCTACCATTTCTACCCACACTTCCTTTATCATCCACCATCGCTTCTCAGGTTCCAATAAAAGCAATTGCCTGGCGAGCACATCCACACCACGTACCACTGACTTTTCTGTTTTCCATTCACGTTGAAACCATCCATCATCATAAACACGTGATTCACTGTTGCGCAATTCTCGCAAGGTACGTTGATATCCCTCATCATCACGACCACGATCTTTCGGACCCCACAATTCTCGCAAGTTACGTTGATATTCCTCCTCTTCATAATCATCACCACGATATTTTAGATCCCGCAATTCTTCCAAGGTGTCTAGATATACCTCATCACCGAATCCTTTAGAGAGCATATTTGGTCTTATCACCAAAAGATACATCATGTATTCAGATAGGCATCTGCTTGTTTCATATTCTGAGGAGACACTGCTTCCATCTTCATTCAGATAAGCATCTGCTTCTTTCATATCAGCACGATAACAAATATCTGTTGCGAGATGCCATACAAGAATGCTCCGACTGAATTCTACTTCAGTCGTGCACCACTTGTACTCCCGTAACAGTCCCTCTCTTTCTAGCACACCATCTCCCCTCTGACCTATTATTTTACTTCTGTGATTCTTATCAAAGACATTCAAATCTTCCTTAATCTTCTCAGCTTTCTCTCGAAGATGTTTGAAAATAAGACCTTGCTGTTCTCCATTCAAATCTTTCCGATACACATGCATCTGCCTCATCATTTCATCGATTCCCAGAATTTCCAAGAATTTAGGTGGCTCTCTTTCAATGGAAGGGCTTATCAGGCTATACTGTGATATGGATCTCGACCACCTCTTGCTTCTAGGTAACTTCCTTAGCTGAGAATAAATTGCACTAGTCAGGGCGTTCCCTCCTTTATAAATCAACCAAATCATTGTCCAGTCAGACAAAACAAGGCATAAAAAAGCATAAAACTCGAGAAAAACAGCGGCCGCAAACAATAAATACGTAATTGCAATGTCGGTCGTTGAGTAGTCATGCTTGTCAATCTTGACCTGGAAGGTAATAAACGTGGTAGCAGAGAGCAGAGAGCTGATACAGCGAAGAATGATTCCGGCACGGGAGTAAATCAGAGGCGCTTTAGTATAAAGCATATCATATATCAATCCAAGCTCAACCTCTACCACCTTGAAGGCACCGTCTGCTTCATTCTTGGAAATCAGCTCCCGGCTTGTTATTAGTGAACGAATGCCAGGGACAAGATTCTGCATCACGAACTTGGATATATAAGAAAAAGCATTAGCTTGAAGAAGATAATCTCGCTGGTCTTGTGGAGGAGTTTCTGATAATATTCTCGTACGACAATTAAAACACCAAATATCTGAGAGAGAAGAGTTTTTCAAACTCTTGGAGCATGAAGACCTGAGCACCCAAGTCCTCTCTGCATACTTTGCAATGCCAACAACGAACATTGGGATCGCTATGAATGTGAGGATACCGCTACCCCAGGACCTTGAGAAGACATAAAAAGCCACCCCGACTTGGAATACAAGACCAAGTAAATGCCTTAACCACAACTCGTTATCTTCAATCGAGTATGCAGTGATTGTGTCTGGGCCACCAAGGTGCAGGAGTAGAAAAGGTGCCCAAAATGCCTGGATGGAATTGTTTGCATTCTCTGAACTGGCACCTGATGAATCTCCTTGGCTCTTGGCTAGATTACCCAGGGCAACAGTTGCCACAACGTCTGCTGATAGGTATGCAGACCAAACGAGCATCCTGATCCAGCTTCTGGCATTGGTCTTTCGCCAAGACCCAAATATGATGAGGATGGTTTGTAGTAAGAGACTAAGCAAAACCATTCCTCGAATCTCCCAATTGTTCCATAAATTTAAGACTTCTTCAGGCAATTTTTTAAGCATTGTCATCTTTTCCTCAACTGTGGAAACTAGTTCTCTTGATGAACCCTTGAAAAAACTGTTTTTTAAGCATTAATATATGGAAACGGAAGTGAATTCTGGGATATATCTCCTTTAACTTAAAGCTTGCATTACCAGCTTTTGCAAACCATAGTTACATGTACAAGCAAGAATTTGGTACCTGTCATGGGTTCAAAGCAAAGAAGAGATGCAAAATAGTAAGAAAGAGATGCTGCAAGAATGAAGAGACTTTAAACTAGTCGCTTTCCCCCCCTTTTCTTTTCTTGATAGACAATAGGCATCGCTTTCTGAACACTCAAAGAAGGAATTCTGAATATCAATATGATTTTTGAGCACTGAACTTCCCTAATTATTTTTCGTTTATGAGAATTATAGAAATGGCCTCCTTAAGTGGTCATTCTTGTTTGTCTGCATAATTCGCGCGTGAGATTAATTCTTTAATCATGGATGCAGGCACGTTTCTGACGCTGGGAAGGCAACGAGGTGAACTCAAAACATTATGGACAATGGGAGAACCTGAAAGGCACTGCCCGCTCGGATTAGCAGAAGATCTCGTGCCAATATTGCATAATCGAACTACTTTAGTTCCCAACGCTCTTAAACTTCTGCTTGGTCCAACATTTCTTGTTATTTTATTATCGTATAGTCTTAATTTCATCACAAGAAGCCGCTCTGGGAGTCGCTTATTCCAGCATGGACTCTATACTCACCCCCGGCGTAAGAACATGCAAGTCTTGCGATTTGAACGGCATGCAAAATCGTTCCTTTTTATTTCAGCATGTCTTCCACTACGACACTCGATTCAGCATTTAACGATTAATATGGGTGTTCCAGAACTAAAAAGTTCAAAGATGCAAGTCATGACCAGAATTAAATCAGGGATCGAATTATTTTTCAATTCAATCCCTGATTTTAAAAAGTTTTAAATTTTATCCTTTCATCTCCAAAATTAGGAAAATATTTTAATTAAAAACATCATGTTTTCTTTACATTAACGATTTCGTTTTCATGGCATTGAATGTGCATTCTTGATGAAATTCTTAGAAAATATGGATGGAAGAACTCAGTTGTGAAGTTTTTAACCTTTGAAGATCCAATTTCTTGAAGTTAAATTTAATTGATACATGGCTCATAATTTTGATATTTATTTAGCCTTGTCCCTATCCCTATGAGTTGGCTTCCACAATTCCATAATAATAATTGTCGCATGTCGGAAAACACCCTGCGCGGCGTCCGCTGTCCTGGACATGGCGGTTTCTCTCTCTGTTATTGGAATTGATTTTGTTGGGAGTCGCCACCTAGTGTTTAATTGAGGGTTACTAGGAAACCCAGGTTAACTGGTCTTGTCAGAGATTCGCGGGTAAGAGACTGATTGTGGTTAGGGAAGATGTTAGCACCCCTAACGCACCCTACCTGAGGTAAGCTGCTTCGTGGATGATGTGTCAAAGAAGTTTTAAAAATTTTGTCTTTTCATCGGAATTTAAAAATACAACTTTCATACAAGTTTGTACTTCTACACCGTGATCCGATCAAAATATTAAATCCTTCTTTATGCTTTGCCATCTCGTTGTAAAAAGATCCCTGAAATAAATACAAACATGCATTTTTTGTTTTTTTTGTTTTCTTTCTTTCCTTTTTATTTTTTATAACATAATAAAAAAACAAGCACAAACACACATTTTTTTATTATATTTTTCTTCTTTTGTTTTCTTTTTTTCTTTTTCTTTTTCTTTTTTTTCTGATTTTTCTTCTATTTTCTTTTTCTCCCTTTTTTTACATCCACAATACAAATTATAATATTCAAAAATAAATAAAAAGTACATCAAATAATCCAAAATTTACAAAACAGTCATAGAACAGTCTGAAATTGCAAGGGAACCCTTCTGCACAGGAATTGGAGACAGGAACAGTTGGCGGCGCGTGTTCCAACGCGCCACCATTCCTGGCGGCGCGTGAAGCCACGCGCCGCCGCTGATGCCGGAAATGGGCGGATCTGCCCTGCTTTCTCCTTCTCTTCCCTTTCCTGCCGGCTGTGAGGAACACCACTCCCTGCAAAACACAATAAAACGCAAGCAACAGTCTGTTTTGCTTCACTGCAGATCCGATTTCTTCTTCTTCAGGTGGTCGGTCGCTGGACCATGGAGCTGCTGGTCTGTGGGGAAAGGTTGAGGGAGACGGCGAGGTGGCTTGCTACCGTGTGACCTTGTAGAGCCGGCGTTGATGGAGTCGGTCTGTCCGTTGACCCGGAGGGAAGTGGGGGGTCGGTTGAGAGAGACCGGGCTGTGGGTTGCTGCTGCCACCGCTGGGGGGAGGAGCTGGAGACAGCGCCGCTATGATGAGGAGACACTGCTGCTGTTGTGGTGCTTGCTGGAGCTGGAGCTGGATCGGAGTGGAAGGAGCTGCTACAGGTGTGGGTTTCTCCAGGTGTGGCCGGCGGTTGTTGATGGAGACGAACTGCCGCTGAGAGGAGGAGAAGGAAGTGTTTCCTGGGCGCAGGGAGCAACTGCGGGTCTGTGGGCACAGCCGTGTGTGGGTCGGAGCTGAGGAAGAAGGGAGCCGCTGTGGAGGCTGTTGGGTGGAGCAACCGGGTCTGCTGGAGGAAGACGGTGCTGCTTCACGGGAAGGGGTCGTCGCTGCTGGAAGAAGAAGAAACCAGAGGGCAAAGGGGAGTGGCCGCTCTCTGTTTTTGGAGGAGAAGACGATGGAGAGGAAAACGGTGCCGGTTTGAGAGAAGAAGAAGATGCTGGAACCGGCTGGAGAGGGAGAAGGAAAATGAAGGCTTGTGCAGGGAAGGGAGTCCGGCTTGTCTTTGGTAAAGAGAGGGGAAGTGGCCGGCTATGGGAAATGACCGGCTGCGGGTTGAAAGGAAAATGCTGGCCCTGTCTTGGTAGAGAAGATGGAGAGGCAGCCAGCAAAAATGGGTTGAGCGGCCGGTTTCTGAGAAAGAAAATCAAAGCCGGCTGGGGGCGGCGGCTCTAGAGAAAAAGATAGGTTTAGGGTTAGGTTTTTTGTATTTTTCTCTTATGTTGTCAAAATTGCCCCCCTTGCTTAGCTGAAAATAAAGGCTATTTATAGGCAAAATAGTTTTTTCGGGCTTCAAAATTGGTCCCTCAAGTTTTGTGTTTGGCCCCTGATTTCAATCAATTCACTTGGTAAAAATTAAATTGGGTATCTTAAAATTCTGATTTTTCAATTAAGTCCAAATTAAGCTCCCAAACTTAATTTTTCACCAATTAAGCCCTCAAATTAATTTGACCCGCTTAAAGTATAATTAAGTCCTTGCACTTAATTAAATCCTTCAATTGGACCCAAATTAATTCTTGAACATAATTAAAATTCAATTTGGCCCATGATTAAATCAAATTGGCCCATTAAAAATTTAATTATGTCATTGGACTTAATTCTTATGCAAATTCGTCCAATAATCATTTAATTTGACCTTTGAATTTGCATTTTTCTATTTTTGGGCATAACAGCGTACACTTGGGCCTTGAAATTCTTCCGAAAATTGCAGCTTGATTTTCACCTATTTTGCAGCCTTTCTTGGTCGGCTTTCTCCGCATTGCCAGCCTTTATTTTATTTTTTATTTTTTTATTTTTTTATTTTTTTGGGAAAAAAATGAATTTTGGGGAATCACCCAAAATTGGGTGATGACAATAATAATAATAATAATAATAATAATAATAATAATAATAAGATGAAGAAGAACAAGAGAGTGTTGCTCACAAGTAAATTAATTTAATGATGATGTGGATAATTTAAATAAACAATGTTTCAAGGAGAGTTTTGCTAGCATTTTTCTTGTCTTCATAACATTTTAATTTTAAAAGATTGATTGGGTGATTAGGGAGGTTTTTTTTATTATTATTTCAAAGCATGTGTGACCAACTTTGCAAATCATTATTACACAAAATAGGGTAGATGGCTAGGATATAAAGCAAATAAGAGCAGGTTATAAGAATGAAGAAACTTTAAATTAGTTGCTTATTCATTTCCTGAAGGACAAAGATTGCCTTCTTTTTTGGGAAACTTTAGGGTGCACTGGTTTAGGTACCAAACAGAGAAGAGATGCTAAATAGTAAAAAGATGCAGTTAGCAAGATTGAATTGGCTATCCTTTTTCTTGATGGCAAAGTTTTCTTTCTTTTTTGGACATGATTCCTGATGGTAATTTTGTGAGATTTGGTTTTCTTTAGAGGATTTTTCTTAAAAAAGATTTTATTAGGAGGTTAATTTCATGAGAGGATTTATTGAATATTATGCTATTATTATTTTGGGTTAAATGGTATCAAGAATTGGAATCTAGTTCAAAAGAATTCACCAAAAGATAAATGATGCTCCAGTTCAAAGAACATGCCACTTTTGAGCACATTTAGCTTCTGATCCATTGCTTTCAATAAATTTCAGTTGTGTTTCAAAGTAGGAGTGATATTAGTGAATCCCCAGGTCACTTGAAACATAACACAGAACAGTTTCCAGACTAAATTAGCCAAGGTTTAAAAACTTGGTCACAACATGAGATAATTATATGCTAACAATGAAGTTTCTTCACTTATGGCAGATTACAACTAATAGCCACTACCTTAAACTTGCATAATGAATCTTTTAATCTAATACATTGAAAGCAAAATCATGATTTACACGTTTTGTGAAATAGCCACCTTGATTAAACCAGCTTTTTTGGTAGGGCTAAGGGGCAGGCTGTTAAGAATTTAATCAAGAAGCATCAAGTTAAAGCTGCTACCAAGGTTTCAGGTCAATGATTGGGCTTGCAGTCCAGTTTAAGATCTTCTCATTTGACTTCAAGTAAACACTTGTATCATTCAAAACTTGATGGAAAGCATCTCCTGCTTGAGCAGGTTGTGGGAATAGCACTGCCTGCTTCATTGAAGGTGTTGAAAGAATGTCTTAGAAAGCTGCAGAAGACCAGGAAGCTTTGTTGTTGCTTGTTCAGGGGATTTCATCAATGAAGATCTCTACTTGAAGACCAAGATTTTAGAAATAAAATTTCTGATTACATTTAATTTGTTTGTTATGTAATTTTTAAATTTTGAATAGTCTTTGTTTCCAAGTAAAACTGTATCTCTATTTAAGAATATTCTGAAATCAATAATAACATCTTCTTCTAATTCTTCTTCACGTCTACTATTTTTTTTCATCTTATGCTCTGCAATTAGAGAATTAAAACCAATAAATTGGTTTCAGAGCTTAGATTTTCTTGAGGGACTTGTGAGTTGAGAGAAACAAAAACACAAACCAAACTAAACCACAAACACAACCAAAAAACACAAAAATGGATTCTGAATCAATCATCTCACACGATTCACCACCAATCTTTAATGGTGAAAACTATAAAACTTAGACCATCAGAATGACAGTTCATCTTGAGGCGTTAGATCTCTGGGAAGCTGTGGAAGAAAATTATGTTGTTCCTGATTTGCCTGCAAATCCAACAGTGGCTCAACTAAAGATTCACAAGGAAAAGAAGACAAGGAAGTCCAAAGCTAAAGCTTGCTTATATGCTACAGTGTCAAACATAATATTCACAAGAATCATGAATTTAGAATCTGCAAAATGTATTTGGGACTATCTTAAAAAGAATATCAATGGACAATGAAAGAATTAAAAATATGCAGGTTCTTAACTTAATCAGAGAATTTGAAATGCAGAAGATGAAGAAAACCGAAAACATCAAAGATTATGCTAACAAATTGCTAAGCATAATAAACAAAGTAAGATTACTTGGAAAAGAATTTTCTGATGACAGAATTGTGCAGAAAATACTGGTCACTATACCTGAAAAATATGAGTCTAAGATTTCTTTATTAGAAGAGTCAAAAGACTTAACCAACATTTCTCTTAGAGAATTGGTAAATGCACTACAGGCACAAGAGCAAAGAAGATCAATGAGACTTGAGGAATCAATGCAGGGACTTTTCAAGCAAGAGCTCAATACCAAGAAGGAGGCAAGGACCAAACATCAAGTGCAGAAAATGTAGACAGATTGGACATGTTGAAAGAACCTGTAGATCACAACAACATGAAGAAAAGGCGAATCATGTTGCTCAACAACATGAAGATGAGCAACTGTTTGTTGCATCATGTTTTTCAACAAACAACAGCTCGAATGATTCCTGGTTGATTGATAGTAGCTGCACAAACCACATGAAAAACAATCAGGATTTGTTCTAGGAACTTGACAGAACTGCTATGTTCAAAGTCAAAATTAGAAATAGTGATTATATTGATGTCAAAGGCAAAATTAGAAATAGTGATTATATTGATGTCAAAGGCAAATGAATTATTGTTTTAAACAACCTGTCAGGTTTGAAGTGTATTTCAGATGTATTATATGTGTCTGACATTGATCAAAACTTGCTTAATGTTGAACAACTTATGAAAAAAGGTTTCACAGTATTGTTTGAAGATCAATGATGTTTGATCAAAGACAATTTCGACAACAACGTGTTCAAAGTAAAAATGAAAGCAAAAGGTTTTACTTTAAACCTTATAGAAGAGGAGCAAAGTGTGTTCTATGCAAAAGCATGCAATGACAAACTGTGGCATAAAAGAGTTGGACATTTTCATCACACAAGGCTAATGTATATGCAAAAACACACTCTTGTAAAAGGAGTTCCACAACTGGAGAATAGACCAGCCAATTGTGCAGCATGTCAATATGAAAAGCAGGTCAGAAAACCTTTTCCCCATGCTACCAGGAGAGCAACACGTAAACTTTAGTTGGTACATACAGTCGTTAAAGGTCCTCTGAGTATAGCTTCACAAATGGCGGCAGATATTATACCATCTTCATTAATGATTATTCCAGATTTTATTGGATTTTCTTTCTTAAATTCAAATAAGAAGTTGCTAATGTGTTCTGGAAGTATAAAACATGGTTGGAAAACCAAAGTGGATGCAGGATTCAGACAATTCTGACAATGGAAAGGAGTATACTAATGGAAGATTTCAACAATTCTGTGATGAATCCGGAATTGAACATTAGACACTGTTACTGCGTTTTTTATCCTTACAGTCTAGCTAACATGATGTATAGCTCATGATCAATCTTTCCTATAAAACATACATGACGAGTACTGGTAAATAATGGATAGGAAGTTTCTAACGTATAAAACATAGCATACTGTTTTGAACCAGCTGATGCTGCATACAGCCATCAAGCAAATAAGAAATACCTGCCAGAACATAATCGATGCATTTGAGTGCATATGCGAAGCAGTGGCCTAAATAAGAACAAAAAAAAACAAATCCCCATATTAATTGGTCAGCTCAAATCTAAAAAAATAAATCAAATTCACAAAAGAATCCAAAACAAAAAAAAGAAATAAAATCAATTTCCAACAAACTTAATGATGATGAATGAAATTTTAAAAAATAATTCAAAATGACTGAAGCCAAAACTCGGTTCAACTTTTAAAATTTGTGATGCAAGTCATGGGATCGAATCACAACTTAAAAAGCAAACCCGAAAAAATAACAATGAAAAATTCTAAACCAACAAAAATAATTAGGGATAAACTTTAAGAAAACAAATTAAAAAAAAAGTAATTTAAAAAATATACATTTGTAAAGAAAGAGAACCAAATTTGACACATAAAAAATAAAACCAAATCATAAGGGATGAAATTAAAAAACAATTTCAATTAAGAAAAGGATAAGAACAATTAAAAGAATGAGGTCAATATTTGATATAAAAATAAAATGTCAATGGACGAAATCCAAAGACAAATTAATTCAATAAAGGATTCAGGAAAAAAAATCATAATTAAAAGAATTTGAACCAAATCTAATATAAAAACAAAGTATCAAGGGATAAAATTAAAAAAATAAATTAACTCAATAAATTATTAAAGACCACATACATTACAATCAAAAGAACGAGGAACTAATCCTTAGGGGTAGCTCAACTGGTTAGGCTTTGGGTTTGCTTCCTAATGGTCACGAGTTCGAGTTCCCTCAGGGCCACTAGAGGCTTACATAGTCGTTTACTTCAGGGCCCGTGAGATTAGTCAAGGTGCGTGCAAGCTGTCCCAGACACCCACGTTAATAATAATAAAAAAAAGAATGAGGAACTAATTTAACTTAGCAAATAAATAACTAGACTTTCTTTTTTTCTTTCCTTTTTTTTTTACAATGGCCAACATTATTTTCTAGGAAGAGGACCAATATAGACCGGAAAGGAAAATTTACTTGTGAGAATTCGCTTTCTTATTCCTGGATCAATTACTTCAATGCCACTTCAATTACTAGAATCAAAATGATATTCCACAGCACAAACGTCTTTGTAAATCTTGTCAAGTTAATGCAGAGAGTCAAGATGGAAGAAGAGAAAGAGAGAACTATGTTCTTTCAATAATAAAAAAGTTATAATTCCATATTGGTTATGTCTCTTTATATATGATTAGAGAAGACGGTTACTTTTTTTAGTAACTTCTCTAATAACTTGGACCAGGTCCATCCATCATGGGCAGACCAGACCTAACCCAATAACCAATAGTGGGAAAAGAGGAGGGAAATGAAAAACTCCTTGCTGGAGCACCTCCGTGTGCCATCTAAGAACAAGCATGTCACAACCATTACGGGGTGGTGAGACAAATCAAATGACGTCCCGGAAGGTGGCATGTGGTGTTGTGTGGGCGTCGCACACCCTACTCAAAGATGAAAGGTTTTAATTTTTAATATTAATTTATATATTAAAATATCAAATCAACCCTAACCACATATAAGAATTATATATAAAAAAAAACATAGTAAAAAATCTAAAATAACCTTGTATCCATAATAAAGAGAGTTTATTTTTTAGGGACATATAAAAAGGATTTTTTTACAATAAATTTACAATAAACATAGAAGTGCTGGATGAGATCAACCAATTAGAATTACAGTAGCTAGGTTAGTGTTTCCAGATAATAAGAAAGGAAAACATGTTTCCATGTATTTTTTATTTTAAATCTCTCTTTTTTAAACTTGACGTTCATATATATTTTATATACTATAAGATATATATAACAAAGGCACCTTTATCAAAATATGAGTCATTGGCATAAATGCTATAATTTTTTTTTCAATCCGAAACTTCAGCCAATATTTAAGAAAACTTGAATTCTCTAGTCGGACACGATGACAACTATAAGATCATTCGACGAGGCGACTTAATTAACAGGTAAGGCGGTCCAACGAAACAAAAAAAAACATAGAAAACCTAAAGAAACCATCAATAAAACTTGAATAAAATACGTATAGAGTGAAAAAAAAAAAAAACATATCGAAGACTATGTAACCCTCTTGCTTCCCTCCAAACTTTCAGAAATCCTTACTGCTACAATGAAGTCCCTATATCCTTAACGCAAGCCCTACTTATATACTAGCACTGCAGCGGTGATAGCCAAGGCAGAGGCTGTTTCCTTCCCCTGCGAGAATTCTCTCCCCTAGAGGTTGCCGGATTTTATCAGAGTTGTTTTCCTTTTTAACATGTACTTCCTATTCAATTTCTATCTTTAATTGGAAAGTGTTTATAAAACAGTAGCGAAGCAGCCTCAAATTATTTCCTGAATCATGAATTAACACCTTTATTATTTAGCTAGGGTCCTGTTTTCTTGAAAAATAAATAAAAATTAGAGCCGTCTTGAGAATTTATATGAGAAGATCTGTATATTATATATCTGGTGGACAGACGGTTATCTACAAGTTAGGGTCCTTTTTATTAGAAATGGGCTGTAGTATCAAGATAATAGCTCTAGCCCAATACTTGAGATTAACTGTGCTGGACTATGATTAAAAACTTTATATATATATATATATATATATATATATATATATATTCTATTTTAGAAGTATAAAATTTTATTTTGAAATTATATTAGAGTCATTTTATGTTCTCGTTTTTATCTTTTCAATAAAATACTTTTTTGTTTCTTGTCTCATTTTTTATCTAGAATGTTAATCAAATACAATCCTAGTTTTATTTTAAAAATAAAAAATAAAAAACACATTCTCTATATTAGTACATATATTAGTACATTAGAAGGAATAAAATTATTTTGAATGTAAATCTCAAAATGAAAATTCAAGAAATTAAAAAATGAACATATCTCTTTAATCTTTAAACACCAGCTAATTTCCTTACAGTCATTAACCATTGTTAACAAGTTAAATCACAACACAACTCAATTTGATTAGTCTCCTACATATGCATAGATAGATTGCGCAATGCTTCTATTGAAATTTTTTTTTTTCTCCATGCATTTGGAAGGCTAAGCAAGATTCTGTTTTCTACTGATATTGCTTCTGTCAGCAGTCGTTCACAGTCTCTAGAAGCCTCGATTACTTGTCCCATTGAGGAACTTGGGCAACAGGGCATTGCACAGTTAAGTTCTCGTCATGTTTTACAGGGAAGATTGATCGTGAGCTATACATCGTGTTAGCCAGACTGTAAGGACAGAAAGCCCATCTGTACATAGCATTGATTTGCAAATTTCCAACCAAAAAGAAAAGGAGAAACACGACGAGTAGCATAAAAAACTGAGCTTGAAGATGTGTGCAGTGCCTCAAATCATAGGAAGCCAAGTGAGAGTTTCGACTCCATCATTTCAAACCAGAATGCTTATGGAAAACATCCAAGCTCTCACATGTGCATGACCCTACATGACTAGCACTACTACAAGTCTGCTAGTTCCTTTTTTTTTAGGTCCAACTTTCCTAACCATCCTAAATATTATCTAAACAGCAAGCTGTTTTTGATGAGTGGATTCATCTTCATTGAAACAGCAATGGATTTTCAGTGGTCTTGCGATATTTAGAGGAGTGTCTACTATTTGCAGAGGAGACTGAATCGACATGTCTCTCTGAAGGTAAGAGCAATAGAGGTGGAATGTGGCTGGTGTCACATTCAACTGGAAGCCCAGACCAAATAAAAAATCCACTTCAAGAAGATTCATCTCTCTTGTGCTGATTCCTCCAACTTTAGCATAGAATGCGTTGTTGTAATATCTGACCAGGCAAGAACACGAAACAAAGACATATCAACGCTAAGAAAAATAAACTTTCTACATTAGTAATCTTATGTATAATGTATGGTTTCCAGTTGGAATGAATGACAGACAAACAATTGAACCACCAGCCTGCAACCATGATTTTGGCAGTAAAGCACAGTGGGTATTGGCAGTCAACAAAAACAGCCGAGGCCCGAGAGGGCTGAGTATTTTAAATGGCCCAAAAAAGGAAAAATGAAAGGAAAGGATAGAAATGCTTCTAGATGCTGTGGCTTTAAACAAAATATAGAGCTTTGATTGAGCTGTCACTGACCTGACCCCTCTCTAGGATGAAAGTGAAACATGCTTACAATTTGATGGAATTTACAGGCATGCTTAAACAGACAGAGGCAATAAGTAATAACACCACAAACTTAGGTGGTATCGTCGAATCAAAGCTGGAGTTTTACACATGGGTGTCTTCTTTTTCTTGGCTGTGGCTGATTCAGATGGGATTTTTTTTCCGATCCCATATGCACCTAGTTTTGTGTACTGCGTTTTGGTTAATTAAGGGGATCTCATCGGATCACCGGCCATCATTCTATGTGACTGGAATATGAAGTCTGACTTCTTAAATCAAAATGCTGGCGTGATTTGGCATGGCTAATTTCAAGCAAAGAAAATATCTTATCGCTTGAGAGTTTTCATGCGTATGTATACACAAGTCTAAGCTTCGGATCTCAACTGAGATGCAAGGTGCAAGATTTTCATCACATGGAATTTCATTTAATACAAAGAAAATCAATAATTCTTTTTTCAATTCGAACTTGGGCATGACTTGAACTTTGAGGCCTAACCTACCCTTTAATGTCTTTTAACATTTCAGAGTTGAATGTCATCAAGGGAAAATAAAGAAAAGGAAAGATTCCAATCAAGAATCCTTGTACCAGGACTGCTATCCATTATCTTTGATGAAGAGAAAAATATAAATTCATTAGTTGGATCATCAAACTTGAATCCACTTATCAAATTTGATCCCAGATCAAGAAGAACAACTATAAAAAATAAAATAAAAACTAAATTAAAGATCAAAAGGAACTTAGCTCAAGAACTGGATTCTGAAGATTACTTACATATCATCCATGAACTTGACAGAGACCAAGACACTTGTGATGAGCAATCTATGCACATTGAAAGAATTGAGAGGAAAACAGGATTGTCCCTGAGAAAACCGATCAAGATACACATAAGCAACAACAAAACAAGAGGGGCTACAATTTGAATACTTGAAGATTCTCTCAAGATAGTTTTGAATGGATATAGTAGGTCTGGTTAGGCCATGAAAGATTGAGGCTTTCTGGGGGTATAACTGATGGCTAATATCATTAGATTCTGCTACTCTTTGAAGAAGAGAAGAGAGGAAAGTTATGACCTTAGGCATCACTGCAGTCTCTGCTAATTCTGCCATTCTTGTTTGGTTTACTTTGGTTGTTGTGTGTTAGCTGTGTTTTATAAGACACCACCTCCTGCCTTCCCTTTGTATAGCGTGTCAAACGATTTTATTGCTATTTTTTTTCTTTCCAAGTTTACTACTATGTAAGAGGGTGTCTTTATGCATCTCCCTAGCTTTTCAAACAATGATATACATATTATTTGTCCACTTGGAAATTTTAGTATTGTATGATTATTTTAGTATTTATTACCTAATAATGACATTAAAATCTTAATTTTTTTTTTTATAGAATTAAGACTTATTTAAGTTTTTTTTATTTGGTTTGCGAAGTATGAATAAGATTTTCCTCATCCCCGCATAAAACTCTTGCAAATCTCCTCAATATCCTCACAAGTGCCTTTGGGAAGGTTAGCAAAATGCACTGTATACATGATCAGCATGGCTTGCAGAACTGGTTAGGAAAGAGTTATCCTCCCTGCCAACGAAAATCTGTCCACTTTCCAACTGGCTAATCTTCACTTGTCTTAATCAACAATGTGACAGAACGTGTACTTGGTTGCTCGCTGGTGAAGCAAGGGCACCACAAGATATCTCCCAAAATCAGTGGTCCTAGCTAGTAAAACCACTCTCT
>Ga0325411_1000349_pt1 | contig 47252 bp, 44 predicted proteins | sample PopdelMetagenome_13_FD_206181 | JGI IMG/M metagenome (GOLD analysis project Ga0325411, IMG submission 206181) | Populus deltoides microbial communities from Bellville, Georgia, United States - Xylem-PdIQD-R4 | ecosystem: Host-associated > Plants > Phyllosphere > Stem > Wood/Secondary xylem...
CTGGCCACAAACCAATTTGAAATACTTCTACTTATATTTCATGACACCGCATCATGATGTCATAAAGGACAGTGCATCAAGAAAGCACCATGATATTACAGAACTGTTGAAGTTGACTTTCAACGACTAGAAAACAGTGGGGCTGCGCCCAGAGAAAAAACATATTTAGCATAAGCTAGACTTGTTTGAATATGGTCTGCTTAAGCTCCCATAGCAAGACTGAAATTATATGACTATACAGGGGCATAAAAAGAGATATAGAATCGTGTTTGCTAGTTTGCTGGTGATGTATAAAATAAATTAATTGTTTTTATATTTTGTTTGGTTATAATGAATAAGATAATATATATATATATATTATTTTTAATATGTATTGTTATCAAATTTATATATTTTAAAAATAATTGGATTTTTTTTTTGTTTATGTTGTGTGTCGAGATTAATAATATTATAATAACCTTGGTTGTAAAACCAGGACTGATTTGACGGGCTAACTCAGGGGTTAGACTGATCTGAATTAAAAAAAAATAAAAGAATGATTGACTCAAGCTGAACCAGTAAAAAACTGGGATCAACCAGGGATAAAAATTGGTTGAAACAAGGATGTTTTGATTATTTTTAAAATAAAATTCGGGTCAAACGGCTTGATCCTCCCAGCCTCGTGACCTGAATCTTGTCTTGGGTCAACTCCCGAGTTGGGTTTTAAAATTATGATAATAATCATTTTTATTTATTTAATCTCCTGACTCGTTACTTGGGTCTTGCCTTTGTCAACCTCCAAGTCATGTTTTAAAATTATAATAGTAGCAACTTTTATCGTTGCATTAACCGGGGCCAACCTGTGTTGACCCTCCTAATATGTGACTCGGGTTTTGCCCTAAGTTGACCCTAAATCAAGTTTTAAAACTATAATAGTATTTTTTTTTATGTTAACTCGGGTTAGCCCTCCTTACATGTGACTCGAGCCTTACCCCGAATTGGATTTTAAAGCCATGATAATAATTATTTTTGTTAATATGTTGATCGGGTCAACCTCACTTGTGACTTGAGCCTCGCCCCAGGTCGATCCTCGAATCGGGTTTTAAAATTAAGATAATAATCATTTTTATTCTTACACCGACTAAAATCAATCCAACTCGTGACCCAAGCCTTGACCAGTGACTCGGGTTTTGTCTCATATCGACCATTGAATTAGGTTTTAAAACTACGATAATAATTATCATTGCATGTTTTTATTGAATAATTTTTGAATTGAGAGTTTTTTATAATAATATTTTGAGAAAAAAATAAAAAAATATTATTTATAAAAACATGTTTTCTCTGTATTTTCTATTTTAAAAATAAAAAAAATTCATTCTAATATTATTTCTTAGATAAATTTATTTTTATATTTTTTATCTTTATCTCAAATCCTAAACTTTAATTTGTTTTTTTTTTAAAAAAAAAACAAGGAGCCAATACCGTGGCTAGTGTGGAAAAAAAAAACGCCAAGTAGAGAACACGAAAGCAAAGTTCAAGCCGCAGACAGGAGGATGGCTCAGTCAAAACCTGGACCATTCTAAGAGAACAATTTCTATGAAATTATTGATCATCGGCGCACTAGTAATGGTGTGCCATCACTGCTTTTGGAAACTTATAGGCAAACAGCAGTGCTGTCCAGGTCGTACTCGAAGAAAATGGGTGTCAAGATATGTGGTGAAGACAAGGTTTATCCTCTCCTCGTACAGGAGGCAAGTCGGTGAAGATAAACAGTTTTAGTGTTTCTTTCTTATCAATTATGATGCATAATATTTTTAAATTGAAAATATATTAAAATATTTTTTTAAGTAAAATTAACAAAAAAAAAAAAAAACAGAGGCTTGGAATACAGGGAAGACCTTCATTTTCTAAGCTCTTTGTACAAATCATGGCTTAATGATGGGGTTGAAAGAACCCCCAATCATGCAATAATACTAAAAAAATATATTTATATATTTGTGAGAAAAATGCTTGCTTGTAGGATAAAAATATTAAGAAAAAGAAAAACGATGTTTAACTAAAATAACTCCATGATGCTCGAAATTTTGTGCTTTTTTTTTATATATAATTATGATTGTCCGGATTAATTTACACGCATCTCGACTAATTTTTCAAGATCTTGAAGCTAACGACCAGATAAATTTTTAATGGCTCTAAAATTTATAATACTCGAAGTAGTAATCTCTATAAAAAAACCCAAAATCTAATTAATTAAACTACAACTATCGAGTTAATAAATTAAATTTTCTAATCTCTACATGGAGTGTAGAAGATATTTACAAGTTAGTATATTTATCCTGGCTTCATGACGATGGCGATTACCCACCACACTCTCATGCCACCTACCCCATCAGAGAAACACACACTGGGTTTTAATTCTAAAACACAAACATGTTCACATTGCATGGGCATAAGGTTCGTGCCCAAACATTACTTGTCTCCGAAGAGACAACGACGTATGTAGTCACACTCGTGTTGCTTTCCAAACCTTATCTTCAAGCTCGATCGTGGGACACGATTTATACACACAGAGAATTCAAAGGAGAAAAATTCTATCAAAACTGTCCAACATATTTAGACTCTTCCCCTTGCTTTAATTCTTTTAGCTCACTGTCTCACATCAACTTTAATATCAACATCAAATTTCTTAATTGTTTTAATGTTCTATGGGCTTCTTTAAATTATATATATATATATATCGCTCTCGAACTTTGTCCTTTTTTTATTTTTACTGGGACAGACTTTTCTTTCCTGGATGCTATTCATGGCGCTTCATCTCACGCCATTAAATAAATCGTGCAATCTCATGGCCCGTAATTGGTACTTAGAAGGGAAGTGACTATATTAAAAGTTGGGTAATTAGTGCCCTTTGAGTGGATTATAATTAAATTTCTTTCCAGCGAGTTTTTTATATATATATATAACCCGAGGTGTTTGGAACAGTTTATATGCATCACAATTAATTTCTGGACCCACTGAACATTCTAAAAGCCCAGTAAGTAGGTAAGGCACCGCCAGGGTGACAGACATGCACAAAGAGGATCGAAACCGAATGCAGAGTAATGGAACAAGTCCCTGCCATAACCGCTAGGCCACAACCTTAAGTGCTGTCCAGCAAGATTTTTGATGCAATTGGATGTGTAAATTGGATTCCATTCAATAAAAAAAAAAAACAAACGCATGGTTATAAAACATGGTTAAATTTCTTTCTAGTGAGATTTTTTTTTGATAATCCAAGATGTCCGGACCAGCTTACATGCACCATGACTAATTCTCAGACCCACTGAACACCCTGCAAGCCCAGTAGGCAGATAAGACATCGCGGGGGTGACAGATATACACAGAAAAGATCGAACCCGGATATATAAAAAAGAAACAAGTCTCTGTCATGGCCTCTAGGCCACAACCTCAAGTGATTTCCAGCAAGATTTTTGATGCAATTGAATGTGTAAATTGGATTCTATTGAATGAAAAAACAAAAACAAAAACACGGTTCATGCTGAATTTTAAAAATAACAATACTATTTTGACTTTATTTTTATAAAAATAAAACAAATGGACGTCAGTAAACTTGTCTATTTTATGATCCGATTCTCTAACCCGATCACCGACGGAGCTGGATTTGATGATTTTGAAAGAAAAAAAAGGAGCATTATTATGATTGGCATATGTATCATTTGTCATGACAGCTAAGAAAAAGTAGAAGAGGGGATTATTTATACACAACAGTATAAAGCAAAGAAAACATGAAGAAAAGAAAGAAAATGTGGAGTGAGCAAATTGTATCCCAGCCAAAAAGAACAGAGAAAATTCATGCAAGGATAAGAACCGGGTCCCAAAAGTGATAATAAGTTGTTGTTGTCATCAATCATACGTGAAAAAGATTGCAACCTACACCACAACATGAACTAAAAGGTCACGAAAAATACTGTTCCTCCACGTCCACAAAACACTTTGAATTACATTGAAGGTATAAAGTTTATAGGTGTGAGGAAAATACTGTTTCCCCACATGCATTGGCTAAATTACAGTTTTTGTTTTTCATTTTGAACTTTGATTCGGTTGTTGATTTTTTTTAAAATTTAGTTAATAACATGTTTACAAGGTTTTAGAGTTAATAATTTATTTTAATTTATCTTTTATATGGTTATTATAATATAAAAAAATATAACAGCATCGTTTTAGTATTAGAAAAATATCTCGGCATCCCGGTATAGTTTATTTTTAAAAAAGTTAAGTTAAATGAAAAATGATTTCAAAAAAAACTAAATTATTAAACTTTGTGGATAAAAAAAGGTCTTAGTATTGGTTTGACGCTTGATTTTGCGATCGTCTATCTTTGTTATTATATAGTTAAATAAACAATAGTTTAGGGAAAAAAACAATTTATTAATCCCAACAGAGTTCATCACCCGGTTTGCGGGTTTGACGTGTTGACCAGGGTTACTTAATTTACAGGTTTAATGGGTTTACCCGTCAAACTTGATATATATTTTTTAGTTTCTGGTCCTTTAATTTTTCTATTTTTTTTTATTTTAGTCTTCTTCAATATTGGATTGGTTGTGAAATGAAATTCATAGTTTATTTTTTCCTATTTTCTATAAGATTATCACAATCTCAAATAAATGTTTTTTTAGTGTTGGTGCTTGATTTTAAAAGCATACAATATTATCATGAAAATTAAATAAAAATAATCTACAAAAACAATAAATTTATTAAACTCATTAAAGTTCATGACTCAAGTCGCATGGTGACTGAGATCGATCTAATGTGACATTGTCTTAATATAAAAAAAAGATTGTAGCTGTAAAGTTTTTAAAAAAGTTATGACATGTTTTTACCGGTAATTCAAATTGTCTCTGACCCATTAAATTGAATAATTCATTTTGGATCAACTCTCACGCAATTTAATTCGAAACTCGAACTAGATAAGGAGCTATGCTAGTAGGTTTCAAGATCAAACCACTTGATTGGATTTAATGACACTGCAAAAACATTTCTATACTCTTAATGTTTTTTTTTAAGTTTGGAAAAAGAGTAGTCCAACCCGCAGTGAAGCGTGGGCGAATGTATTAGCTAGTAATCTACATAGTGTTTTGTAATTTATTTATTTTTATTCATCTCGATCCTTTTTTGGCATTAGTTATTAATTTTTATATTTTTAGCTTAGCCATTGTATTATTTGTTTATTGAGATTTAAAGTTGATATTTTAATCTTAATTTACCTTTTATATGGTTATAGCAATATAAAAAAATCTCGACATTTGATTGGTATTGAAAAAACATCATGGCATTGTAGCGTGGCCTAGTTAAAAAAAAAAGTTAAAATAAAAATGATTTAAAAAAAAAAAACTAAGTTATTAAACATTGTGTTATTGATTTTTAAAATTTTTAATCCAATTCTTTGTATTATATGTTCATTGGGATTTAGAGTTAATATTTTATTTTAATTTATCTTCTATATAATTATAGTAGTATTGGAAAAATGACTCGGTATTGAGCTGGTATCGGAAAAATATCATGGCATCATGGCATGTTCTTTTTTTTTTCAATTTAGCTAAATAAAAAATGATTTTAAAAAAACTAAGTTATTAAACTTTATAGAGTTAATTACCTGATTTGCAAGTTTTGAAGGGTAACTCAGGTTGTTCTGATGAGTGGGTTTGGTAGGGTATCTTTATTTTTAATTTTTTTAATTGAACTTGATTTTATAATTATTTATTTTTTAACATATAGTTTTTTTTAATAAAAAGACATGTTATTAAATTTTAGAAAGTTCATGGATATGTTCGCGAGTTTGATAAATTTAACTTAAAAATTATTTTTTTACATGATTTTATCCTTCAATACTAAGCTAATTAGAAATTGAATCTCATAATTTATTTTGTTTTACTTTTTATAAGGTTAGCACAATTTAAAAAATTTTATGATATTGGGTTGATGCTCAATTTTACGATCTCATATTTTTTTTATTATCATATAATTAAATAAATAATATATTTTTTATAAAAAAACAAGCTATTAGTCAATGACTCTATTCTTGGGTTTGGTATGTTGGACGAAGTTAATGGAAAATGAAGAGAATTAATAGTAGAGAGTGGTAAACTTGTAAATAAATCCCTGAAAATAAACAGAGTGGTTATACATAGCAATCCCCGCAAAATCAGGAGTAAATAAGTCCAAATTCGGCGTATTAATAACGCCCGATAAGACATTGCACTTATAAAACCAGAAAGGCACAGGTATCTATCACTCTTATAAGCTATGTGCTTATCAAATGACTTATCACTCAAATTATCCCGTATCATCTCCTCTCACGGGTATTTAATTTGTCTGATACCTTCCTCTCAAATCCCTAACCCTTTCTCTCTCTATAAATACTAGTAGAGTTCATAGAGAGAGAAACCACAAAATTCAACTCCAACTACAGAGAGAAAATCCAAGATAGCTCTGAAACGACATCGTCCGTTTTCTCTCTCAAGAGAAAGAATTTCCAAGGGAGCTCTGAAACGACTCCGTCCGTCTTCTCTCTTCCAAGATAAATTCTTCTCCGATCTGGAAACAGGTACAGAAGTTCCTTTATTTCCCTTTGAATTTTGGAAATTTACGCATTTTTTTATTTTAATGTTTGATTGCTGAATATTTATGTAGTTTTTAATTATTGCGAGGTTTTAGATCTCTTTATGAGTTAGTTAATTTTTTTTTTTGGTTTCTGCAGAATAATTTTTTTAAATTTTTTTCTGGAAGAACTATTAAAATGTCTTCGCTTAGTAGAGAGCTTGTGTTTCTCATACTTCAGTTTCTTGAGGAAGAGAAATTTAAAGAAACTGTTCACAGGTACGTAATTTTATACTCTATTTATTTGTTGATTTTTTTTTTGTTAATTTTTTTCGTGGTTATTTTTGTGATTTGGATTTGGTGAGAATTTGTGGTGTTAATATTTTTTTATATATAATTTTTATGCATGGAGATTGGAGCAAGAGTCAGGGTTTTACTTTAACATGAGGTACTTTGAAGAAATGGTGACAAATGGAGAGTGGGATGAAGTGGAGAAGTATTTGTCAGGGTTTACGAAAGTGGATGATAATAGATATTCGATGAAGATTTTCTTTGAGATTCGGAAGCAAAAGTACCTTGAAGCTTTGGACAAGTACGTGCTTGATTGATTGCCTTTTCTGTATAGTTAATTGTTATGGATTCTGTTTTTTAATACATTTCCTTACTGGGGTTTTGGATTTTGATTCGAGTAATTGTTAGCTAGGATGAACTAATTTTTTTGGGCCCACTAGATAAACCAACTGTAGTTGTGTGGACCTCTGTAGTGGTTAATTTGATTGGTCTGGTGTACATAGATGGAGTCTGCGCAACGGTTTTTTAATATGACGTGTCGTTTAAATTTTGCAAATGTAGGCGAGATCGTGCGAAGGCAGTTGAAATTTTAGTGAAGGACTTGAAAGTGTTTGCGGCATTTAATGAAGAGCTGTTTAAAGAAATTACGCAGCTACTGACGTTGGAAAACTTTAGGTACTTTTTTTTAAAAAATGTTAACTCTTATTTGTGCCTTATTTTTGTATTGATGATATTTAGATATCCTGTGTTTGTTTACTTTGATTTGCAGAGATAATGAACAGCTATCCAAATATGGAGACACCAAGTCTGCTAGGGGTATAATGCTCGGTGAACTCAAAAAGTTGATAGAGGCTAACCCTCTTTTCCGTGACAAGCTTCAGTTTCCTACTTTGAAAAACTCAAGATTGCGGACTCTAATTAATCAGAGGTCGTCAAGAATTTCTTGCCTTGCCTCCGTGCTTATACTCTTTTAAGTTATCGCTCTGGATTGAAGTTGTTTTTCGTCACTCACCTCCTCACAATTGAATTGCAGTTTAAATTGGCAACATCAGCTTTGTAAGAGTCCAAGGTCTAATCCTGACATAAAGACTTTATTTGTTGACCACAGTTGTGGGCAACCAAATGGTGCGCGGGCCCCATCCCCTGTCACCAATTCCTTAATGGGTGGTGTGCCCAAGTCAGGGGGGTTTCCTTCAATAACCGGTCATGGTGTAAGTGACAAATTAGAAAGGAGTTACCCTTGTTTCTATAGTATGCTGGTTTTGAATTATGAACTTACCTGCCTCTTTATATGGATGCTTGCAGCCATTTCAGCCTGCGCCTGCTGCTCTTCCATCCTCTCTTGCAGGATGGATGGCGAATCCATCTGCTTCTGCTGGGCCCCTAGGTTTGGCTCCCAATAACACAGGTAGGCTACATAAGACATCTGAATCAGCTGCTTTTGATCGGTTTTAATGTTCTTACAGTCTTTGATAAACATTCTTGGAATCTATTCAAAAACATCATGCACAAACTCAAGAAGGAAGTATTAGCTATAATAATATAACTAATGATAGTAGGAATGTGCACTTATTTGAAAGAGGAAATGCATTGCTATTGGTGAATCAGCTTGGTACTGCTCAAAGGTCATATTCTTTACTTTATGGTTAGCAGCATTCATCTAATCATTACCTTAGTGAAGGAGAATGTTGAGAGATCTTATTGTTTATTTTGAATGACAAGATTTACCCATATATATGTGTGTGTGTGTGTGTGTGTGTGTGTGTGTGTGTGTGTGTGTGTGTGTGTGTGTGTGTGTGTATTCAAATATCATTATTCTATTAGGATCTTAACTATTGATACTATGTTGTTAAAATGATCATGATTTAATATTTTGTATCAGAGAATTTGAGTGGTGTTCAATCTCTGATTCACTGTACCTTTTCATTTAATTTCTACGGTTTCTTGGGTGCTAATTTGCTTCTACTTCTTTGCATCTTCACTGCAGCAGCTATCTTAAAGCATCCCAGGACTCCCCCTACCAATAACTCAGCTATTGACTATCAAACAGCAGACTCTGAACATGTGTTGAAGAGGCCAAGACCATTTGGACTATCGGATGAGGTATGGACTGAAATTGTCCATCCCTTTACATTCCTATGCTGTGTTTTTGCCTTGTTATGATTGTTGATGCCTTTTGCTATTATGAATTTGGAAATATGTTTTAGCATGATTTTTGAGATGCCAAGGTGGGTGTTATGTCACATTATAGGTCTCGATAGTTTTGGATGATGCTGATTAGTTGAAACTGTTTGGATATTTGAGCTTGGAGGTGGAGTGGGTGTGTGAACGATTGTCATTTCACTTTTAATCCCTGGAGGGGAAGCTTCTTTTTTAAGTTGGGGATTTATGCTAATTAGGGCTTGGGATGTGTCATCCATGTGTATGTTGTGTGTGCATTTGTACACTCCAATAAATTTTATGGGATCAAGGTTCCTCATTTTAGAGTCTAGGATTTTGGCTGAATGAAAATTTTTAAATTGTTGACTACTCTAGTTCTTCTTCTTTACTTGATATTTTATCAGGTCAATCTGCCAATAAACATTATGCCTATTGCTTATACGAGCCAGAACCATGGGCAAAACTCCTACTCTTCTGATGACTTGCCCAAGAATCCTGTCATGGCTTTAAATCAAGGTTCTGCTGTCAAGAGTATGGATTTTCATCCAGTCCAACAAATTCTACTTCTTGGTAAGCACCCTCAATGTTTATAAAGAATAACTCTTCCCAGCCTTACTGGTGTGTGATTGTGTGCGCACATACCATTGGGAAGTTCACCTGGTTTTCAGAGATTGTATCATTTGTTGTCTCACTGTTTCAGTTGGAACAAACATGGGTGAGGTCATGGTATGGGAGTTGGGCAGCAGAGAAAGGATTGCTTGGAAGAATTTCAAGGTTTGGGACCTTAATGCACGCTCAAGAGCTCTGCAGGTACACTTTTATTTTTTAACAAGCTTAATGGAATGTGAATCAATCATGATACTTTGTGGAATTGTAATATTATCAGGTTAAGGCTAACCAGCTGATTATTGTGTAGGCATCTCTGGCCAATGATTATACAGCATCAGTTAACCGTGTGGCGTGGAGTCCTGATGGAACTTTATTTGGTGTGTTAAAATGCTATCTTTCTTGCCTGTTCTGCCTAAAAAGAAACATTTTCCTTAATGAAAATCAGGATTTTCCCAATATATTACCATTTTTCTTTTTTTTCCAGGTGTTGCATACTCCAAGCACATTATGCACGTATACTCCTACCATGGCGGTGATGACATAAGAAATCACCTTGAGGTTTGTGCCATTAATTGATATCTTTGAAACTCTGTGTCCTTACATCTCTAGCTAAATACCATCCATCTTCATTACATGGATTTTTTTCTTTAAAAAACTCCTGTAGTATTTATTTTGTTGCAATTTTGTTTATACATACTGAAATTCATGTGGATTTTTCCTTGTGTTTTAGATGGATGCTCATAATGGGAATGTAAATGATCTTGCCTTTGCTTACCCAAACAAACAACTTGTTGTAGTCACTTGTGGCGATGACAGGACCATCAGGGTTTGTTTTCTTATATCTCTATTCATTGCATCTACATGCTAGCAATGGTGCTTTTTAAGAGTTCAAGATTCTGCAGGTTTGGGATGCGATTGTGGGGACTCGACTGTTTAATTTTCTTGGTCATGATGCACCTGTATATTCTGTGTGCCCACATCACAAGGAAAATATTCAGGTAAAATATGGGATGGTAATTGAGCCCTCTCGTCCTCCAGTTTTTACTCATTTCTGCTTGATAAATGCTAAAACATAATTAGTTATGTGTTCGTAAGCAAATATATGGAGATTCATTGCTAGTCTAAATCCTTATTTTATGAATTGATATCTGAATCAAATTGTAAAATTCAAGACAGATGTTAGCAATCATTTTATTTTAAATGCCGGATGCATAAAAACAGAGAGACAGAAAAATGAAATATTTTGGGAACTTCTGCATACAGAAACTGTTTGAAACAAAAACAAAAGAACAATGAAAGGGGAGGTTGGAGAAAGAAAAGAGGAGATTGGATACAAGAAGTAAAATTATAGTAGAGAGTAAAGTGAGGTTAAAGAGTATTAAGAGAGGGAGAGAGGAGTCACTCTTCAATTTTCTAGGTATCTATCCCCTTTCTTTAATTTTTTTTCTTTCTTACCTTCTCCCAGTTTATCTTTTCAACCGCAACTGATGGAAAGATAAAGGCATGGTTGTATGATAATGCGGGTTCAAGAGTAGACTATAATGCACCAGGGCATTCTTCTACCACAATGGCATACAGTGCTGATGGAACTAGGTTTGTATACTTCATTGATTTTATGTTTTCTGCCGGTGATGGGAGATTGACATTTCTTATTCTTTTTTCTCTTGACTGAGATATTCGTATCATTTTAATGGACAACTTGCAGGTTATTCTCATGTGGGACAAACAAAGAAGGAGAATCACACTTGGTGGAGTGGAATGAAAGCGAAGGAGCTGTGAAACGTACCTATAATGGTCTTGCAAAGCGTTCTGGGGGTGTTGTGAAGTTTGATACCACTAAAAATCGATTCTTGGCGGCTGGGGATGATTTCATGATCAAGTTTTGGGACATGGATAATAACAACCTGTTGACAACTATTGATGCAGAGGGTGGATTGCCGGTAAAGTTCTGATAGTCCTTTCTTGTTAAATTTGTCTGATTAAGGCCTTTTGATGTACGATCAATTGGTAAATGAAACAAACTTAAAAGCCCAAGAGAACCCATTTCTGAAAACTCTGTTTATTTTGAGTTGTATAAGACCAACTAAGGTGCTATATATATGTGTGTGTGTGGCAATATAGGCAAATATGAGATAGACAAAACCAAAATTCAAGGAACAGGGAAACTTGATAATAGTTCCACTAGAGGGAAGGAGACAATTAAACATAATTAAATTCTGAATTTTCTACCTGAAATAAACAGTTCTAAAATCTTTAATTAGAGTGTTCACGTTTAACAACTCGCTTATCATGAATTTTCAGGCTTCTCCTTGTATTAGATTTAACAAGGAAGGAACGCTATTAGCGGTCTCAACAAATGACAATAGCATCAAAATTCTAGCAAATTCAGATGGGATCAGGCTGCTCCGGACAGTGGAGAGTCGTACATTTGATGCTTCTAGAGCTGCTTCTGCTGCTGTTGCGAAGGTAAAATTTGATAGGCATGAAAATTCTTTTTAGCATCATTGTGTTACTAGAGTTATGCAATTAGAAAGCAAAAATATATGACAATTTCACATGGCATGCAACTATCTTAATGTATGATTTGTATCAGGCCCCTGCAATAGGCACTTTTCCACCTGCTAATGCCACAGTTGGAACTAGCATCGATAATCAAGCTGCTCCTGCAGCACCCATGGTTGGAATGGTAGGTGTTGCCCTCCAGCCAGAGTAATCTCATTTACATACTGCCACGTGTGCATCTCAATGCAAAAGGATCTTGTTACACATTCAATGATTTGACATTTTCCTTCTGTTTTGAGTTTCTACAGAATAGTGACAATCGAAGTTTAGTTGACGTGAAGCCTAAAATTCAAGACGAATCGATTGAAAAATCTAGGATCTGGAAATTAACAGAAATAAATGAACCATCACAGTGTCGCTCCCTGAGGCTCCCTGATAGCTTGACTGCCATGAGGGTATGCTCTACTTCTTGAAAATGTTATTAGAAGGTTGTTATTATGCTATTTATTCATATGATCTTGATGTGAGGAAAATGATTGTACTCCTGAATAATACCGCTGAAACTTTAGTACAATTGTAATTTCCTCCGCACTTTTTTCTCCTTTACCTCTCTTTTCCTTCCCTTCTGATCTATTTATTTATCTATCTATTTATGTGACTATTTTGTGTGGCACTGTGGCTGGCCATAATAAGTTGACATGCTAGTTCTTACCACTGGTTTGTGGAAGACATTAAATGCAATGAGATAATTAGATCGTTTTATGCAGAATGTCCACGTTTTGGCATTTGAATACTTATAGTTTTGGTGGCAAAGACTAGTAGCTATGGTCTAGGCTTTGAGGATATGTCTGTTGGTCAAATTTTTAACTTTCATTGTTTAATAGTCGCTCTTTTGCAGCTGAATTTTTATGCATTTGAGATTGTTTTGTATGTGATGTTCTTGAAGTTAACAATTAGTAAGTTGTAACTATGGGTTTGGTGACAATTGTTTCAGGTGTCTAGATTAATTTTTACAAATTCAGGGGTTGCCATATTGGCACTAGCATCTAATGCAGTGCACAAGCTTTGGAAGTGGCAGAGAAATGATCGAAACTTGACTGGGAAGGTATTTTTATTGTGTCGACTTTTTTTTTGTGATGTGGGAAGGCATGTACTTTGAAGCTACTTATTTTACATGTTGGAAGGTAGCATGTCTATTTTGTTCCGTTGATGTCAATAACCTTGCCTTTAACAAAGGTTTTACCTGTTCTAGGCCACTGCTAGTGTACCACCTCAATTATGGCAGCCTTCTAGTGGAATTTTGATGACTAATGATATCAGTGACACAAATCCTGAAGATGCTGTTCCGTGCTTTGCACTTTCAAAGAATGATTCTTATGTTATGTCAGCTTCAGGAGGGAAGATTTCTCTTTTCAATATGATGACATTTAAGGTAAATGTTCTATCATGATTTTTTCTGTTTGAGTTCAATTCTCTGTGCTTGATTGAATTTTTTGTGTGATACCAGGACCTTGTCAAGGAACAGTCTATGATGTGTGTTTCAGCCATTATAGTTGCAGTAGATTTGTACCCTTAACTTTGCTTTTCTTTTGAGCAACACAATACCAACTTTTCTTTTTGAAAAACCAAAATGTTTGAAGGATGTATGGCAGAAGAAGTTATGGCTATTTATATTTCCATGGTGTAAATTACCAGTTTGCAGATGGATCTGAGTGGTCTTTCAGTGGAGACTTATTCTCAATGCATTGAATTCTAGTTTTGCTGTACTTTTGATCTGCCCTTGTTATATTTATAGTCCATTTTTCTTGATTACAGACAATGACAACATTCATGGCTCCACCACCAGCTGCAACATTTTTAGCATTTCACCCTCAAGACAACAATATCATTGCTATTGGCATGGAGGACTCTTCTATACAAATTTATAACGTCAGGGTTGATGAGGTATTGCTTAGATACCTCAAAATGTTGAACCTTCTATTGCAAGTAGAAAAGCAGGAGTATCAACAATTTGAATTATTCCATATCACAGGTTAAAACAAAGTTAAAAGGTCATCAGAAAAGAATTACAGGACTCGCCTTCTCACACTCTCTAAATGTCCTGGTGTCTTCCGGAGCTGACTCACAGGTATGAATTATTGGTAATGCAAGTCTGACTGTGTTACCATAGAATAAGCAACCAAGCCCACTGATATAAGGTAACGGATTTTGGAAGGGCTTGCAAGGAAAGTCTTGTTTTTTCTGTTTGAGACCATTTAGAGACTATGATTTGAGCTGTATCTGGAAACTTCTTTTGTTATGTGGCTTCCTAGATAATAGATTTGCCATCTTTTACATCCTTGTGCATCTGATAGCCTGATCATCAAGTGTTTGGTGTTGGAATTACTCAGTTCTGTACTTGTTTTCCCTCTACAGTTGTGTGTTTGGAGCACCGATGCATGGGAGAAACAAGCTAGTAAATTCTTGCAAATTCCACCTGGACGAGTTGCTTCTTCTCTTGCAGACACACGTGTTCAATTTCACCTTGACCAGATACATTTGCTTGCTGTTCATGAAACACAGATAGCTATATTTGAAGCACCAAAATTGGAATGCCTCAAGCAGGTTTGGCATAGTGTCTGGAAATATTTCAGTTGCCCTCTTAATTTGTTATTTCATTTAGATAGGTCTCTCATTTCTGTTGTGATGAGGGGAAATGCGTCCCATGGATATTGATCACTGGACATTATGCATATAGTGAAATAGTCTCACAAATATTTATCAATATTTTTAGTTTGGGGATTTTGTCATCAAAGCTTCTGACATTCTTTCTACAAAATTGTATCCTCTTCATGCAGTGGTTCCCTCGTGAAGCAAGTGGTCCGATCACGCATGCTACGTATTCCTGTGATAGCCAATCTATATATGTTAGTTTTGAAGATGGAAGTGTGGGTGTTCTCACTGCTTCAACACTAAGATTGAGATGCAGAATAAATTCTACTGCTTATTTACCTCCCAATCCAAGGTTGCTTGCTTCTTCTTCTTTTTTTTTTTCATCTTTGGGTTCCTTGATTTTATTCTCTTCTTTGTTTAGAAGACTAACCATTCAAAAAATTTTGCTTGTCTTGTCGGCCTGATGATGTAATTTTAACAGCTTGAGAGTATATCCTCTTGTCATTGCTGCACATCCCTCTGAGCCTGATCAATTCGCACTGGGACTAACAGACGGTGGAATTCATGTGCTTGAACCATTGGAGTCGGAAGGAAAATGGGGGACCTCGCCTCCTGTTGAAAATGGTGCTGGCCCTAGTACAGCTTCTGGTGCTGCTGGTTCTGAACAAGCTCAAAGGTAGTCAGGTGCATGGCTTTCAACCAGGACCTTTATTGTGCATGCCTTGTATGCAATCCCGCTCCCTGGGCCCACCACATTGTGATTTTCGAGGGGAAGCTGCAGAAATTAGGTACTATAATATAGGTTTAGGATACGTGCATCCTGATAGAGAGAGCTCGTTGAAGTGCCAATTTAATCATTTTGCTTCCGAAGGCATGATGTTCTCCGTTCCCCCTCATTAGAAATGGTTGGAGAAGCATGAGTTTATGGTTGTACATTCTAGGAGTCAAATGCAAAAACAAAGAAAGAAGGAAGAAAAACTGAAGGTGAAGGTCTGACTATAGAATTTTAAAGGTGATTTAGGAAGAAACTCTTGAGCTGGTTGTTTTGTCTGTGTTCATTTTTATCTATTTTCAAAGATAGCCATCTAATTTTTTTCATCCCCCCCCTGCTAGTGGCTTTTGACTCTCGTGTTTTATTCCTTTTTATTAGCAGTCTGTTTTTTTCTGCATCTCTTACTCTCTGATCCCTTTCCATAGTTGATTTTGATTCAATTAAGAGTTGAGATTCTTTGCCTTGACATGGGCCATCCTTCTTAGTGACTTTCCCTTTCTTTGATGTGTTCTGATACACTTTCAATGAGAGGTTGCTCTCGAGTTCTTCTGCTTGATGATCCAGCAAGGAATAGTTGACGATGGCTCTGCACTGATGATCATGTCCACCGACGGTGCCTGATATGGGCCGAGGAAATTTATAACCTGTTTCCAAGCCATCTAGTGGTTAGCCTGATTTATTCCAAGTTTAAATTGGCCCTGATAATTTCATTTAGTCCACCCAGCCACTGATAATTTCGGACAGCCCTACGAACTTCAATTGACCTAAAGTTTTAATGTCAGGTATAACAATATGTCAGGAGGGGAGGTTTTTTTTTTTTTTTTAAAAAAAAAATTCAACATATAATGGTTGGATTGAGCATTATATGCAATAGTGTTTGACATCAAAAACCCAAACTGATTGGTATGATTGATATTAATTGTTCCACTAAATCCTTGCACTGTTTTCTTGTTTGAAAACCATATTTATTTTTTTTTCCATGAAAACTCAGTTATTGATTCCACCGATGTTATAAATTTTAAACTCAACTTATAAAAATTTCAATAATACCTTTAGATTTATTCATGGAAGTTGTCCTCTTCATTACTCGTCTTATTTATTATTATTTTTATCATTTATTCATTCCTCTTCATCTTTTCATTATTCAACAAGGTCTTACTACCTTTTCATTCCAACATTTATTATGTGTGTGAAATACAGAGTTCTTTTTTTCCGTTCTTTTTTTCTTCATTCCTATCTCTTGTAACGTTAGTTTATCTCGCTACATCATTTTATTTCTGTTATTTTTTAGTCATTAAATATTGAATTTTATTTTTTTATTAGTGGATTTCATAAAATCTTTGACTGATTTTTGTAAGCAATCGTGTTTAAACTATATTATTTTTTAAAATTTTTTTATCAAGCTGTATTAGAATAATAAAATACCCTTTTACATGCTCCTTGAAGAGTTGAGATCCGCTACTTCTTTTTTTGAACAAGATGGATTGTGTTTCTCTCTCTTTTATTTTTAACAAGGGGGCAAAAGCCCCCAAAAAAAAGAAGAAAGAAAATTACACTAGTCATTCGAGGATTGGTTACTCCAGCCATGTCAGCATACAACAAAGATGACAGTACCCTACCCCCTTGCGGTTGCAGAGACCCTTGTGGCTTGGCCAATAGGATGTCGGCCTACACCTATCTAAGCAGCAAATGTTAAAGACCGACCCTCTGAAAAACTATTAAGATACTGGCAAGCGTGTACATATAGAAGAATAACGCTATTCAACCAGAAATACCCATCAATAGTTGATAATAATATTTCAGGAACTAATCTGGGATGAATAACATTATTATATTTATAAAGACAACTAAAAATATCAATGTGAATCCCAGATTTTTATTTCTCAAAAAATCTGTTTCTTTTTAGCTTATCAGGTTAACTCTATACAAGTATACAAAACAATGTATCTAATTCCGTTTACGACCCTGTTTTGTGTGTTTTCTGCTATTTGCTGGCGAAGACTGCTTCGGAGGTACAGGTAACAATGTCCCTCCTTTAATCCCATCATCTGTATCTGTCATGGTGTTAAGTGTTTTCTGAGCTTCGATGTAGACTGTGAGATCTCGAATCTGTGAATGGTCCATTGAACTTTTGTAAGACCAGTATTTTCAATCAGTCATAAGATAATATTTGGAAGTTTATTGTATCACCTGTTCTTCCAGATCATGTATTCTCTCGTCCCTTGATGATAAAGATGTAGTTTCCCTAAGAAAAGCAAAACAATTTTTCATTCATTAAATAGAGAAAAGAGAGAAAAGAATGCAAGGATTCACTGCAAGTTGTGCATCTGAAACATGCTAATTTAGTTTCTGCAGCATGCACCTATTCCAATGGAAACCAAGTCTACATTCTACAGCATGTAGTCAAGAGATATTCATGAAAACATGAAACAATACTAGTTGAAAAAAAACTGCGTTCGCACCACCCTCCTGTTCCCTGTAAATCCCATCCCCCCACCAAAAGAAACAAATCAAAACAACAAATTCTGCCCCACAAAGGAAAGGGCGGGAGATGGAAAGCATACCTATCTTCAAGTTCCTTGACCTTTTTACGCCAAATTTCTTGATTCTTGATGAGACCCCGGTTGATCTAAGAAAAGAAAGAAGTGAATCTATTAGGAAACCAAGTGCTGCAAAAGGCCATCACCTTTATCATATACAAATTCTGAAAGCTTGTTGAGATACTGGAACACTTACATCTGCTACAGCATTTTTTTCTAGCTCACACTTTTCCAATTTATTTTGGATATCCTGCATAGTGGATGTCACAGCATTCTCTACTGCTTCTGAAATGGAACTTTGTCTTTTACTTTTGGCCTCAATAATTAGAGATTCATAATGCTGAAAGAATGCAATGAGAATTGGAAAAAAAAAAAAAAAGACTACAATTTAGAGAATTATTTCAACAAGAAATTTAAACAAGGCAGAGTTCGCAAATGAGAACACTAGAGATCAACTGCAAACCAGCCAAGGAAAAAGAAAGAGAAGAGGTGGTGAGATGCTGGAAACTGTGTATTTACTTGTCTTTGAGCCTCCAGCTGAGTGGCCAAAAGACGATTGTACTCATCTGCAATCTATTATCAAGCATGTGAAACAAAGTCAAGACATGTACAATGGAAGGCTAACAATGTTAATTCTTGAGTTAATCATGCCTGTCTGCAAGAGCTGTAAACTCCCTATCAAATTCCTTAACATGTAGTATCATGCAAGGTAAAAAAATCCCTCAATAAGAAGTTTTTTCATCTCTAGTTTTGGCTGTACTAGACAAGGTAAGTAATACTCATATGGAAATACGTACTGCTTCAACTTTGCTGCTAAAGAGAGCCCCACTAATTCCAGAATCCTCACTACATCCACAAGTGCCACAATCTCCTTCAAACGACACACAACAAGAGTTTGTATCTATCGACTTGCCATCAGTTTTTGACTGGTTCAGCCGATGAACATAGTTGTCGCCAACATAGTCCCAAATTTGTTGTGTTCTCAGATCAAGAGAATAACAATGCTGTGTATCTTGCCAGTGCCTTTTAGCATGTCCTTCTTTATATCTGATTTCAGGGAAAAAGGAATAAGTGGCTGTGTACTCCCAGCAAGTGACAAGGATAACTTACAGTTATCATATGAACTGTGAAATTTATATGGTATGTTCAGATCCGTCACATAAGAATACTCAGCAAGTGAAGTGTTGCATTACCTTCCACATCCTACAAAACCGCATATCAGACAAACCCACAAATTTTCTGAAGTTCCACAAACAGAACAAGCTGGCTTCTCATCCTGCTGCTGACAAAGACGACAGACCTGACAAAATGTGCATATCAAATCAAAATCCTCTCAGGATAACCAAATCACTACCATTTGTATTCATAACAAAAGGATACATCAATTGAATCCCCAGAATATTATGATTTCCATGTGGTGTTGGGATTTATTCTGTTCAATGTGGAAAGAGAGAAACATAGAACTCGAACAAATGTGCCCTTCAGTTCTTATTTATAATAATGGTACAACATCATGTTGTGCTAACAAAAATAGATGAATTGATCCTTTACCATAACAGCCAAGTTGTTCACTAAACACCAAAAACAGAGTTTGTTGTGTGTGCATTGTCACTGATAAAAGCCTCGAGAAGCTTGATCACACCAACACAAAAAAAAAAAACCTAGCTCACCTGGCAAGACAAGTGCGTCCATTTTGAAGTGCATGAACATTGAAATGAATGATCACAAAGAGTATTGCGTATTCCACTAGTATCCGGGTCCAATCTCTCTAAAAGCAACAAAACACAAAATCCAAATACCAATCACACTCACTCCAGCCCAGAAAAAAAAAAGGTATAGAAAACGAAAGGAAAACTGCAACTAACCGAGACAAATTGGACAAGCTGGCAACTCGGTGAAATTTTCCGGAGGAGTGCTAGCTATTTCTGCCGATTCCGTGAATTCCACAGAAAGCACATATAGTATATGGCAAATCTCTGCCTACAAAAATTACCATCATAAAATAAACACACTTATATTCATCAATTTACTTAATACAAAATCAAAATCAACATAACCAAAACCGAAATCTCACACTAACTAACCTCAGATGGCGAAAATCGCTTCTCATTGAAACTATTGTAGAATCTATCAGCTGTTACTTGATTATCAAGCTTTATTAACACACTGTACCTATCTTCCATCCCATCATTCCTAAACAAAAATTGCATAAGATAAACAAATTAGAGTTTTTGTTATGATCAATTTAGTTTTCTGCTCTTAACAGTAAAAATTAGCGTTTTTGATAACATAAATTATGAAATTCGAGTTTCTGACAACAGAATTTTCAATCTGGGATAAAAATCAGTGGTTTTGGTAGTACCTGATGAAGAGGAGTACATGGACATGATCAATATGGGAACCGCAGAATCTGATGAAGTCGTCTTCGGAGAAGTAGTTAGGGACGGCGACGACGAAGAGAGAAGTGGATCGAGAGTTAGGATTAGGGTTTGGCAGTGAGGATTTCTGCGATGCGTTTCGATATAGATGTGAAATGCCTCTCCTTTCATTGAATTTGGTGGTGGCTGCCGTGGTGGAGGTGGTGGCGGCCGCGGAGATGAAGGTGGTTTCTTCAAGAGTTAGAGGATGATTGCTGTCTACTGAGTGGACTCGGAGGCTGAACATTTTTTTGGAGTGAGTTGGATCGGTGAGTTGACTTGGGGTTGGGCTAGAGAGAGAATGGTGAAACAGAAACAAATATTAGAGTCGCGGGAAATCGGCGGTTCGGTTAAAAGAGAGGTGTTTGCCGTTAAATAGCTAACAGTAGGAAAGGACATGTCCTTTGAATTCTTCTGAATTTTTTTAAACTAAGATTTTTCATGAAATATAAAACTTAACATTGATAAAATTATACTAAATAAATAATACGAGTTCCACTGTTATTCACTTGTTAATCCAAAACTAATCAAAGTTGAATTTTAAAATAATTAGATGAAAGCTAACTAAATTGATTTAGATTTAGCGGATCAACTCGTATTTTAATTAAAATTTAATTTGATTTTTAAAAAATAATCTTAACCTCTTTTAGCTTTAATTATTAAATATAATAACATTGATGAGTTATCAAACACACATAATTAAAGGATTGGGCGGGTACAAAACAATTGATTGTTTCACCTTTGATTTTATTTGATGGATTGTTTTATTTTTTATTTTTTATGAGAAAAGCTTATGCTTAGAGGTGAATAAAAAATCAAAAAAACTAATTAAATCAAGAAAACTGAAAAAAATTAAAAATATCAAACCATAAAAAAACCGATCGATTCGGTTTTATAAGTTTAAAACAAAAAAAAAATCAAACCAAACTCAAACCAAAACAACCATAGCTAAATCGAAAAAAATTGAGCCAATCAGTTTGAAACGGTTTTTTTTCTAAAATAACCGAACTAAACCACAACTAGTTCTGATTTAATTTTAGTTTTTTTAAAAAAACTAATTTAATTATTTTTTTAATAAAAACTAAATCTAATAAAAAATATAACCACCCTAATAGCTGTTTTACAAACATTCATTAGTGCTAGCTGCTAACTAATGGTATTCGAATATTTTAATAACTAAAGAATTTTTAATTTTAAGAATTTAATTGAATCACCATCAACTAAGACATTGATGCCAACCACTAGATTTATGATATGATTAAATGAGAGGTTTAAAATCCAAAATCATATAATGATTGCAACATTTAACCACCGTTAAACTAATAATTATTAACCTCTTAATACATAATCTAAAATCTAAAGACACTGGTTAAATATTTTTTTTTAAAGGCAGGCCATCCTCCCAGCAAAAAAATTCAGAAAAATTAAAGACTTTATATATATATATATATATAGCTTAGGATGACATTATTTATTCGCTCATATCACAACTACTATATCCACCTATTAAAAATTATATCATTGAATCCTGAGGGGTGTATATCAACTTGTCGGGTCCTGAGCTTGCTCTTTAAATATCACAAATTCGAGTTTTACAAATTTTATGGCCACTGTAAGCTTATATAGTTGTTAACTTTAACATCCGTGTGATTAGTCGAAATACGCGCAAATTAGCCTGAATACTCACATAAAAAAAAAATCATATCATTAAATTTGTTAATGAGACCTACAACAACATTATAACATGTAGAAGCTTGCACCATGCAGCATTGCAATGTTCTCAGTAAAGTTGTTAAACCCAACTATCCGGAATTACAAGTTGAAAAGTTTAATTCATTTTGTTTTTGAAAAAAAAATTAAAATAATATCACTTTGATTAAAAAAAATCTTTTAAAACAACATGTTTTGACTAATTTTACCGGTCTGATGGATCGCTAGTTGTTTTTGAGTCAATCCATGCCAATGTTTTCTTATATTTTTTTATCTAACTCGGAACAGTTCAAATTGTGAATCGACAAGTCCTGAATAAATACATAAATTTAATTCAGATTTTATAACTATTTACTATTTGTAGAATTATTTAAGATACGAATCTTAGACATTACCAATTTTATCCATATAGTATTCAATAAATCAGCATGTAAACATGTAAATTGGATATATTTGTATATATGAATATTGACATATCAATAGATCAGCTACAGACACTGTAGATTTTGAATATGAACATTCTTTAATATAAGCTTTTTCAATTTTCAATTAACAGTCAAGTATTCAGCAAAGCACGACAATATAATATTGTATCTTCGAAACGTACGTTACCGTTTCTATATAACCATGACCCATACCTTATATCATTATTAAATCCAATCACGCATCACATGTTAATAGATCACGAGCAAGACTCATTCATTCATTCCATATAAGGCAAAGTATTATGGTGGCATGTACCCTTGTTACAGCATTATATTTAAGGTCGATCCAGTTTATGTTTCAGATTACGAGTTCAATAAATTGATATGTAGGCTGACGACGGATCAACTAAAAATTATTATTTTGATAAAAAAAAATAAATTGATTGAAAGTAAGATAGTGCTTGAAAACGCAGTAGCAGTTACGATTTAAATAATATACTTTTGATGTTATCATATTAAAAAAATTAAGAAATATATAAAATATATAAAAAATAAATTTTAAAAAATAATCGGCTTAGCCTTAATCAAGTTATGAATTAACTTATCATCAAAAAACCGGATTAAAAATAAACTCTACAATGAATCAAGGTTTGAACTAACATATTATTAGATTGACTAATGAAGGTCGCCGATTAAAACCATGACATATACTTTTTGAGAAAAATTCAAAGTCAAAACTCAATTAAAACGAAAAGGAAATCTCCCCCACCCTCTTAATCAAATCCGTTAAAAAGCAAAATAATTAATTAAACAAATTAAAAATGGCAGTTTCAGTGCGAGTTTCTTTTTTTTCAAAAACGCAAAACCAAATTCATCACACGCAGCACATTATCCTTTCAAAGTCATCATCTCACCGCCTATTAGGCGCTTTTTTCAAAGCCAGCCTTTGTTGCCTCTAATAAGTACCACAACAGCGTACAGAAATGAAACACAACACAATCAAAGCAGTCTCAGAGAGAGAGAGATAGCGAGAGAGAGAGAGAGTCCTTCTTTCACTGCAGTGTCAACCTCTTCTTGGATATATACAGCCACCACTACAGATCTCCCATTTTGAAGGTCGATACCATTTGAACCTTCAAAGCCAAAGGTACTGTCTTTTTCTCTTTCTTTTTTGAATTTTCTCTTTTACTTGATTATGACTGATCAAGAATCCATGAAAAAAACCGAGGAAAGGTTAAAGTAAAATAAAAAGAACACCCCAGTTGCAGTTTTATTGATGAAGGTGCGGTTTAGGCTTGTTTGATATGAACCCATTTAAAAAGATTTAATTTTTGATTGGTTTTTTTTTTTTTTTATGGTGAAGGATAGAGTTTTGGTGGCTCATATCCTGACGGAGGAGAAAAATGGCACTACGTAAAGCAATTGGGGCTGTGAAAGATCAGACGAGTATAAGTATAGCGAAAGTGGCAGCGAATACATCAGCAGAACTTGAGGTTTTGGTTGTTAAAGCTACTAGTCATGATGAGGATCCTGCTGGTGAGAAGTATTATAGGGAGATTATAAGCCGTATTTCGAGTTCAAGGGGTTATGTGAATGCTTGTGTGGCTACTATATCGAGAAGGATAAGTAAAACCCGTGATTGGATTGTGGCTTTGAAGGCTTTGATGCTTGTCCATAGGGTTTTGATTGATGGGAACCCTTTGTTTGAGGAGGCGTTATTGTTTGCGACGAGGAATGGGATGCGTGTCTTGAATATGTCGGATTTTAGAGACGAGGCGCATTCTAATTCGTGGGATCACACAGGGTTTGTGAGGTTTTACGCGATGTTTCTCGATGAGAAGGTCGAGTTTTCTGTTTTTGAGAGGAAAGTGAGGGAGGATGAGAGGAAATTTGATGAGGGCGGTGATGGGTCTGGACGTGGAGAGAATAGGGATGTATTTGAGTATGGGATGCCCAAGAGATCAAGCTCCTATGGTGATTTGGTTAGGCGTGAACAGAAGATGGAAGTAGCAGCAATTAGGGAAATGAAGCCAGAGAGACTCTTAGGCATATTGGACCAGCAGTTGAGGATCCTTGATAGAATTTTGGCTTGCAGACCAACAGGAATAGCCAAGAATGATAGATTGGTGCTTGTAGCCCTTTACCAGGTGGTGAAGGAGAGTTTTGGACTATACACCGAGGTTTGTGAGGCATTGGGGGTATTGTTGGATAGATTTACTGAGATGGAGTATGCATATTGTCTTAAAGGTTTTGATATTTATGCTGGCGCAGCCAAGATAATTGATGAGCTGTTGGTGTTTTATGTTTGGTGCAAGGATATAGGAATTGGAAGATCATCTGAGTATCCTGAAGTGCAGAAGATTACTGAAAATATTTTGGGGGCGCTCGGGGAGAGCTTGAGAGAAATGACTAATAGACGAACTAAGAGTTCCGAGAGAAGTATAGAGGAGAAGGTTCCTGCTAAGCAAGACCAAGAACCTGGTATGAATGAGGTCAAGTCTCTTCCTCCTCCAGAGAGTTATACCCCTCCTCCACCCCCTCCTTCGCAGCAGCCTCAGCCTCAGCCTCAGCCTCAACAGATGACAGAAGATTTGGTAAATCTCAAGGACGATGGCATTTCAGCAGATGAGCAGGGCAACGAATTGGCTTTGGCTTTGTTCTCTGGACCCCCAACTACAAATGCAAATGGTGCGTGGGTAGCATTCCCATCACCTAGAGAACCTGAAGTGACTTCAGCATGGCAAACCCCAGCTGCTCAGAGTAGTCAAGCAGATTGGGAATTGGCGTTGGTGGAGTCAGCTAGCAATCTATCGAAACAGAGAGCTACTTTAGGGGGTGGATTTGATTCATTGCTCTTGAATGGAATGTATGATCAGGGGGCAGCAAGGCAACATGTGAGCACAACACAACTGACTGGCGGGAGTGCTAGTAGTGTGGGCAAGAGTGCAACACCAGTGTTGGCATTGCCTGCTCCTGATGGGACAATGCAGCCAGTTCAGAATCAGGACCCGTTTGCTGCCTCCCTTACAGTTCCGCCTCCTTCCTATGTGCAGATAGCAGAAATGGAGAGGAAGCAGCATTTTCTAGTAAATGAACAGCAGCTCTGGCAACATTACGGAAGGGATGGGATGCACGGTCAAGCGGGTTTGGCCAGGATTAATGGTGCCTCTGGTTACTATGGCCCTAGTCCTCATCCAATGGTGATGCCTTCCGGGATGCCACAGGTCAGTGGCATGAGGCAGCAGGGAGGGCACTACTATCCCTCCTATTAAGATCGCTTATCTCGATTACCTGCTCGCACTTCATATGATGCACATTGCTGTCATACTTTCTTCCTGATCTGCATCACTTTGTGAAGATTTTTTGAATTCTGGCCATTATGATTCCTTTTTTTTTTTTTTTATGTAATTAGTAATTCCTTGCATCGCAGGAAGCAAGGGACATGCAAGATTTTGAATGTGTTATATTACAATACAAGATGGACATTATTTTACTTCTTTCGCCATTGAATTTTCACACTAAAATGAATTCTATCTGTGTTGTCTCTTATGTCTCTCGGTGGCTTACTTTGTTGTTCAAAGTTCTTGGACGAGGCACCTGTAGAAGGCAACCTTGTCTGAATTTAGGAGTTAAAGAAACCTTCATGTCTTAAATTTCCACTTTCCAGTTTCAAACTGTTGAAACTCTCCTGTTTAGGAGAATTTGAACTTTATGTTTGAACATGTCAACTTTGACTGGCATGGAAGGAGCATTGAGTTCACTTTGATTCTCTCAATCTATCATCGTCACCACCCTTATTAGTTTGACCTGACTGAGTCAACTTTCAGGACTGGACTATTTCAAGCTGCTTTGGTCAATCTTATTGTCTCTTAATTATTATGCTCGGTGACGGCTAGCGAGGTGATTTATTTTAAAAAAAATATTATTTACTGTAATATATTAAAAATGAAGTAAACACAACTTAATTATGCAGTGTGATTTAAAGCATATTGAGGATGGAATGGCCTTGAGTTCATGACTTTTGAGGTTTTGCCGCAAATAACAACCAGCCTAATAAGATATGAAATTGATGGATTTTATGTGTTTTTGGATGATTTTAATGTATTAATATGAGATATAAAAAAAAATTAAAAAAATATTATTTTAAAATATTTTTAATTAAAAAACACTTTAAAAATATTTCACGTATTTACAGATGCTTTACTCGCTTCACCCCTTGAAAAACAATCACATGACCACCTATTTTTTCTTTGTTTTCCTATTTAAATAATCTTTTTTGTTTGATTTAATTACTAGTTTGTTTTTATTATGATGCTGCAAGATAATTTCTAAAATTAACTTTTAGTTATTTTTATTACAATTAAAATAGATATCTATGAAAAAATAATTTAAATTCTGAAAAAATATATTTTTTATTAGATGAATTTTCATTTTTTTTATTCATGTATTTCTTTTTTACAAAAACATGTTTTTTATTAGTAAAATGTTTTTTAATAAAAACTTAATGATAATAAAATAAATATTCATAAAAAATTAATCTAAGAAGGAAAAGGTGTATCTCTTTAATAAAGACTTCCTTTCCTTTTCCTTGTTTTTTTTTTTTTTTGAAAACATATTTTCTAGGAGAAGCATTGTTTTCTAAACAAAAACTTATTGTTATTTAAAAATCAAGTTTTAATCGAAAAAACACAAGACTCATAATTTTTACGCAATAGAAAAATAAATAAAAGAGTAATTAGCTTTAAAATTAAATAAAAATATTTATAATAAAAAATAAATATTTAATTCTCATTTAATATTCATGAACATATCTTTTTTATTATAATTTTACTTATTAGGTTTCTATGTAATAACTCACAGAATAATTGTTAATAATATCATAAAAAATTATAATTTTATTTAAAAATTATGGTAAAATTGGATAATATTCATTCATAATAAATTTTATTAAAAAGATTTTTCTTTAGAAAAAAAGTGTAGTTTAAAAAGAGGCTAGGGGCTAGAAGCTAATTCCTGCGCATCAGGCCCTAAAATTAATGCCCTGACGTGCTTGGGCTCGCAATGTCAGTTCAACGTGAATATTTTTTTTTTTTAATGAGTGGATAATATAAATAACGGTGTTCACAAGGAGTCTGTTTGTTATTATAATAATAGTATTTTTAAAATATTTTTTATTTAACAATGTGTTAAAATAATGTTTTTTAAAAATTATTTTTTAACTGAAAATATTATTTTTAATTTAATTTCTTCTAGAAACAATTCAGCAACACAATGAAATAAAACTGTTCATGTAACAATGTCGATAACAGTGTATTATTTCTTGAGCTATATAGCAAACTACAGTAAAAGGCCACGTTGTTTTAGCTTTTTAGGTGTAATAATTTATTGTTTTTAGTTAAATGAAAATATTTAATATAATAATTAAGGATATTTTTGAAAAAAAAATTAAATGGAAAACACTAATCAAAGAACTATTTAATATAATAATAAAGGATATTTAACAAGTTTAAATACACTTTAATGACTAAGTTATAACTCTTTTTACTTCCAATCCTCAAACCATTTCTTAACAAATCAAATCTTAAACCCTTAACTTTTTTTTTCATTTTCCCTTTTTCAGAGCCCTACAAATTTAATTAATCATGCCATGAAAATGAAAACACCATAAACCCTCGTAAATCGTACCTAACAGCAGATTAGTCACTTACTGTCACGGGGTAATTTTTCGCTCCGCGAATAAACCTGTGCGGCAGCCTAGTCCCTCGCTAGACTCAGTCTTCCCTCGCCAATCTCACTCGTGTTTGCCTAGTAACTAAGTGTTTCTCTCACCCGAGAGGTTTTCCCACTTTCCCAAGTTAAAAGACAAGCGGAATACATAAGAAGAATTGCACAACACAAAGTACACCGAGAATACAAGAAGAACTCTCAACCTTTATTTATCTCGTCAACAAAGGATTACACAATGTGTGCTATGCACATAATTCGCATGCTGCACAATCAAGCTTACACACGTTATTTCTCTCTATGCATTCCCTATCTCGTATGCTCTCTATTGCATCCATTACCAAGAGCTGCAGCCACTATTTATAGACAAGCATGTGAGCTGCAAGGCTCACCCATGATCTCCTATTTTTAAGGACATAGTGGGGCACTTTCTCCCCCATGATCTCCATGATCTTAGTGGCCTATTTTCCAGCAAGTGATGGGGCATGATCCCACGATCTCAGAAGCTTGGAGAGACCAGTTATGCTCCCACGTTCTACCCCCATGAGGCTGCCACTTCACCCACGTTCTGCCTGTCCACAAGGCAGTCCCAACTACCTGTTTTGTTGCGTCAGCTGTTGAGTCATTTGTATGCCTTGGACAGTCCTTCGTCCAAGTTTTAGATCGTGCCAAGTCAAGCCCCTGACTTGCACAAGCCGCTGCGCGCTGCCAAATTCGCATCTGCGTGCAGACTGCCAATGTCTTCGTTGTCGAATTTCTCGACAGCCCCAGTTCTCGTTTGCCTATGCCCCTGACGAATTTTCCTGCCTGGCTTGGACATTCTATCGTCAAGCCAATGTTCGTCAACAATCTGTGCTGCTGATTTTCCTTTGACGAACCTACAGCCGCACAAATCTACGCTGCCGATTTCTCCCACTGTTGGCATAGTTGCCAGCACTCTTAGGCCCTGTTTTGGCCAGCCTGCCGAAGCGTGCATCCCATGCACATTTAACACTGTTACATTTACTATTTTTATCTCGATGTTACAAGTCACCCCACTAATTAATAAATTACAATTAAAAAAAATTAAAATGATTGTTTTTTTCACTGGCAAAATATTATTGTAGATTAAATAATAAAGTAATTATTTTTTTTCTCAAAAAAAATTAAATAACTAGTTATCAAGAGTAATATAGTTTTTTCAATATGATTTATTGATCATTAATATATTAATCAAAAACTATTTAGTTTTCTTCTATTTTTTAACATGGTAAAATAACTTAAATATTATTAAAAGCAAAAATTATAAAATTGTTGTCCAGGCCCTCCAGGGTTTTTTTAGACTTTTTAATTTTTAAAACATGGTAAAATGATTGGATTACCCTTAAAAGCAAATAATAATAATATTAAACTTGTATTCAAGGGTATTTTTGTTTTTTTATTATGTTTTTCTAGTTACTATCAAGTTGATTTAGAGACAATTTGATATTTTATAAATATAAAATGTTATTTAAAAACAAAAATGGTTGGTAAATAAATTGCATGCTCTAGCGAGTAGGAGACTGCCACACTCATTGGCCAACACGTGCGTTGTCTCCTGGAGTCCAAACGACGTTGGAAGAGTCTTGACATCCTCTTCACAATGGTCAAACATGTGTACATAACAGAGCACCAATTGAGTTCTGATGAAATTGTTTTCTTCCCCTTCCTCTTTTTTCTCCTTTTGCTTCTGATTTTGTGTAAACCCTTAAAAAAAAATTAAATGTATCATGTCAATTTGTATTTATATTTTATCAATTTTGATTTTTATTTATTTGATTGCTATTTGTTTTGGTTTTAATGTCCTTCTAATATTTTTCTTTTAATTTTATTCCTTAACATCTAAATTCCTTTTTTTACTCAATTAGTTCATTTTTTTATTTCTATTCTTATTATCATTTTTTTAATTTATTTTATTTTTCAATCTAGTTCCTCGTGGTTTTATTTCATTTGATTTTTATACTAAATCTTATATTCATTCATTTAATTACTATTTGTTTAGTTTTTAAATCTTTTTTCTGATTGATTTTTTTTATCAATTTCATCTCTTTATATTTGGATGATTGAAAATTTTACTTCATGATTTTTTTAGGTTTTTCTTCTATAGGGTAATTCTGATCTCATAATCTAGGCATGAGTTTTGAAGATTAATCTGTTTTTTTTTTTAATTTTTTTTAAATTTCATCAATCGACATTAGATTATTAGGTCTTGAACTTTATGATTTTTCTGCAATCCTTTCTATGGGGTTATTAGATCTCATATCATGGGTCGTGGATTAGTCCAATTAACCCGAGTTGACTTGATTTTTTAAAGATTTTTTTAATTGATTTTTTTTAATTTCACCTTTTATCATTTAGTTTACTTGAGAGTTGATCTCCATTATTTTATTTATTTTTTTGCACAAGGTTATCTCAATTTTATGATCGGACAATAAATTTAACATGCCGACTCAAGTCAAGTTTTTTTTTTTATCTCTTTTAAAAATGATTTTTTTTCTTGTTCGTCGTTTGGCGTTTTATTTGCTAGTAATTGAACTTCAATTTTGTTTTTTATTTTTTTTACAAGATCATCTCGTATTTATTTAATTTTGTTTTTTTGTCAAATAAAATTGTTAAAATCTTTTAAGAATATTTAAAATGTATCTTGGCAAGCTTTATTTTTTATTAGTCATTGTTATTTTTTTTTATCATTGGTTTTTTTATAATTATGTTATTAATTAACTAAGCTTGTTGAATTATTCCAAATTAATGATACAATTTTTTTTTTTAAAGTATCATCATTGTTTAACCTTTTTTTTTCCATGTTAGAAAAAATTTATTCACTTATCTTATTATTCATTAAAACTCTAAAATAGAAAAAAAGTCAAAATTTTAATGTGTGTTTGATACAATAATGCATAATATTTTTTTAAAATAATATTTATTTAAAAATAAATAAAAAATATATATTTTCAGATTTTTATTTTTATTTTTAATATAAATATATCAAAATAATCTAATAATAATAATAAAAATATCAATTTAATATTTTTTTTAACATCAAATACTTTTAAAGTACTCTCAAACCATGCCAATCAGCCTCTAGAACCCCAGAAAATGCTCGACCACTACAAGTCCCGCACAAACCCACCACCTCCCTAATCCTCAAACGACATGTCAAGCGTCGTCGTTCTCGACAACGGCGGTGGCCTAATCAAAGCCGGCTACGGCGGCGAACGTGACCCCTCCACCATAATCCCAAACTGCCTCTATCGTCCTCTCTCCTCCAAAAAATTCCTCCACCCCACTCCCACCACCGAAGAAGATCTCACCTCCGCCGCCGTCCGCCGCCCCATAGACCGAGGCTACCTAATAAACCCAGACCTCCAACGCGATATCTGGAACCACCTCTTCTCCAACCTCCTCCACATAAACCCATCAAACTCTTCTTTACTACTAACAGAACCCTTGTTTTCTCTCCCTTCAATTGAACGTGCAACGGATGAGCTTGTTTTTGAAGATTTTGGGTTCAATTCTCTGTTCATTTCTGATCCACCGAAGTTGGTTCATCTTTATGAGGCGAGTAGAAGGCCATATGGGTTAGTTTCAAAAGCGCAATGTAGCTTAGTTGTGGATTGTGGGTTTAGTTTTACGCATGCTGCGCCTGTGTTTCAGAACTTTACGTTGAATTATGGAGTGAAAAGGATTGATTTAGGAGGAAAAGCGTTGACGAATTTTTTGAAGGAATTGGTGTCTTACAGGAGTGTTAGTGTTATGGATGAAAGTTTTATTATGGATGATGTTAAGGAGAAGTTGTGCTTTGTTTCTCTTGATGTTGCTAGAGATTTGAAGATTGCAAGGTGGGTTTTTGTTTGTGTTTCTGGTTGCTGTTTAGCTTATAATGTGATGATAATGGAATATTGTTGTGTTTTTCATAATGTTAAGCGTTAGACTTCATTTTGTTAGCCAGTAGGAATTCTGATTGTTTTGGGGTTTTTGGCAGTAACATTTTTAGGAACTTTGACAATTTTTTGAGGTGGGGGTGTGTTCTTTATGGTTGTTGTTGGCTGATAATGTGAATAAAAAATGAATGTTGCTATGTTGTTATTGTAAAGTTTTAGGCTTTGTCTTGTTTGCGAGTAGAAATGGTGATTTTTGGCTTTGTTTTTTACGATTTTGAGGAACTTGTTATTGTAGGACATGAAAAGGATGATTTTCGGGTTTGTTATTGGCTTAGAATGTTAGCAAAAAGTGGAAGTTGTTATCTTGATAGTTTGGAGTGTTTGTTTTAGTAGAATGATGATTCTTTGGGTTTCAGGTATTAGGATTTTGAGCAACTTGTAATAGGAGACGTAGAAAGGACAACATTTTTGACGTGGGTGTGTGCTTTTGGGATTGTTGTTGGCCTATAAAAATTGATTTTTTTTTACTTTATAGCTTTGTTGGTTGGGATGGTGATTCTTTGGATTGGTTTTTGAAATTTTGAAGTTTTCTGTAATAGGAGACGAGGAAACGACAATTTTTTTAGGTGTACTTATGTTCTACCTGATGGAGTGACCCATACAAAAGGTTTTGTTAAAGACCCAGATGAAGCAAAGAAGTATCTCACTGTGGATGATGGAGCGTATTTAGAAACGAGAAAGGATATGGATCGCACTGAAATTATGGACCGAAAGAAAGTTGATTTAACTAAAAATGTGAGTTCTTGTTACCTTTGAAAGTAATGTTTCCTGGCCTAAGTCAATAAAATGATAATTTTGCCATCTGTACAGGAGTTTGACTTGACAAATGAACGGTTCCTGGTTCCAGAGATGATTTTCCACCCAGCAGATTTAGGTTTGTGTTGTTCCTTGCTATTAGAGAAGTGAAATACACTTCTATGCCTTCAGTTTGGTATAGGTGCACTCTGGACCTATTTCTGCTGCTACATGGTTTGAGAAACATGTGTTTGGAGACTTGCTTTTACAATAATTAATGCGTGATTTTTTCATAGAGAGAAATGAATGTATCAGGAAATATTCTAGTCTTGTAGATAGATGTTGTGTAATGAAATTAAGACGAAAGTGTTTTATGTTTGGCTGTTTCTTGTGGAAGCAAATTTGAAAATGGTGCTAATTTTAACCATTTCTGCAGGTATGAATCAGGCTGGACTAGCAGAGTGCATTGTTCGAGCTGTGAACTCTTGCCATCCTCTTCTTCATCCTCTACTCTACCAAAGGTGCTTTCACAAAGTCTTGCGATTTCATGCATCAAGCATTTCACTGTTTTTCTTTTTTGTTTTTATTTCCCAATACCAAGTGATAACTGTTTAAAACTTGTGCTTGGACAGCATTATATTAACTGGTGGAAGCACATTGTTCCCTAGATTTGCTGAGAGACTGTAAGCTCATGAACTTCTCCTATTAGCTTACACGCAGAATTTTTTTTATTTTATCTCGAGGCAATGTTTAAACTTTATATTGGATAAAATTACAGTGAAATGGAGCTTCGACCTCTTGTCCCAGATGACTATCAAGTGAAGATAACTACACAAGAAGAGTAAAACTCTTCCCTCCTTGAAAGTATTAGCTTGTCTTTGAAACGCTGCTGCTTCACAATTGATAAAATTTTGTAATGCTTGTGCAGTCCTATTCTAGGTGTGTGGCGAGGTGGATCCCTTTTGGCATCCAGTCCTGATTTTGAAGCAATGTGTGTTACCAAGGCTGAGTATGAGGAACTTGGATCTGCTCGATGTCGAAGGAGATTCTTTCATTGAGAAACAAAACTGCTTATCGCCTTACTGCATCCACCTTTCAAGTTAACCTGTGCTGTTTTATTGAGAAGGGATACAGAAGTCTATACCTTTCTTGAATTTCCATTAGATGTCTGATTCTCATTTTGAATGTCCTTTTCCTACCAGTGGAGGGAAGAACTAAACAGCACACGAGGAAATTGCAGCCAGCTGTCCCTCCATTTCCGTGATGAGCTTTTGCATGCATGTTGATCAAAAGAAAGGTGGAAGCAGGACTAACTGGCTTACTTCTGAAGCCAGAAACCTGACGTATCTACGTTCATCACTATGACATGGTGAAGCATTGTTCTTTGGCCTCCTGATTCTTATAATTATTTGGTGCAAAGGGTAATCCGTGGAAGAAACTGTACCTACGGTATTCCTGCAAAGCCAACATGCCACCATACTTGTGCATCCAAGAGATGGTGATTCCGGATCCAAGTTTCACAAATTCAGGGCCATTCCTGCTTATTAGGGTTTTGCTTTCTTTATTTGGGACATTCCCACCTGTTTAACAGAGAGCGTTCAATGACTGGTGGCTGTTGGTTTCTTGGCATTTTTCGTGCAAATATCCGGGTAACCTATCCATGGTCTAGGCTGGTTTACGCACACAATCAATTGTGATCGACTCATCTATCCTTTTAGTCGTTTGCGTTTTGATGTCGTTCCTCTCTAACAACACAACACAACACAACACAACACAGCTTCATTGAAAATGATGGCGAACTGTCCTGTACAAAATTCTTAATCCGAGAAATGTTACGAGTCATATTGTAGTTTTTTTTATGATCATGCAAGCTACCCTGAGTGGGACTCTATCCTCCCAACGCCGCCCTCCAATCTGGCCTTGGAACTTAGCATGGGGGCGATAGAGGTCATAAAAATCAAAGTCCCAGTCTGCGAAACTTCCATGGTTGAACCGAAACAGCTCTTGGATATTGTACGAGTAGGGTTTGCAGTGGATTTCGAATGAATGTCTTCTTCATTGAAGAACAGCCACAAGGGACAGGTGAGCCAATCACAAACAGTAACAAATAAAGCTGCCTGCTTGTGAATAGAGACGGCGATGCCTAACATTACTGATTCTGTTAGAAGCGTTGAAAGTACAATTGTTGAATTTCAACAAAATAAATCATCAGCATTAGAGTCTCCAGCAGTGATGGAGCTTGTTTCACTGGTTTCATCTAAACAAATTTCAAGAGTGATTCAAGCTGACCAATCTTCTAGCAAGCTCAAGTGCCAACTGTCTCTTCATTCTTTTGATAAGAAATAGAGCCAGATGCCCGATCAAAACATGTAAACAACAGCGTCTCAAAACCCATATGAGAGATTGAAACCAGCACAAATCTCTCAATTCAGCTCTGTATTGAAAACCCGCGCTTTTCTTATTGCTAGAAAAAACTAGAGGAATCAAGGCAGTAATAACAATCAGCACTAGTTTATTTTCTCAAAAATGTCACAGAAAGTGACTTGAAAATCAATAACATAATTCATATCAAATTTCTTATGCTTTCGCAACAATACAAACGAATTACTATATAACTACGTCCTCCTACCATATTCTTTACTGTGAGTTCCAGTGGAAATTTTAACATGAGCTACAACATTATCAACCATCACAGTGACTTTCTCTACAACAGACAACATCGCCAGAGTTACTCAGCTGAAAGTGTTTATATAGACGGGTGTATCACTCTTTTCATTCTAATTTTCAAACTCTAAATAGGAATCCAACTCAATTTTCAGATTTGAACCTGCAATCATGGTGACTTAACATGGACATGGTCTCTTTAACTTGAAATTATCACCCTATGAAATAGGCATCACTATCACTTGAACGAGAGAAACGTTGCTAAATATGGTGGTATGCTCAGTTAATTAGTCAGAAAATGGCTGGGAGTCCATGCACAGATGCACCAACTTTCTTTGGTATTGTCCATAATATTCACCTACTGCAATGACATCTTCATTCTCTGGATTCAACCCTGGCAAGCCAACGAGAGTATCCTTGATTGAAGACCCTGATTCGTCATCTAAATTTCCTAAATTTGATATAAATTGTGCATGGCCTTCATGGCAAGCAAGTATGAACATGGCAGCTGTATCAGGTTGTTGTGCTTCCCGGAGTGCTGCTAGGGCATCTTGCAATGCACCAGCTGCAACATAAAGAATAAGAGCCCTGCATTGGCCCATTGCAAACGTCAAGACGGTAACATTAGCAAATTGACGGGAACATGAGCAAATTGACGGGAACATTGCAAACATCAAAACCAGAAAATGATAGTACCTCCAGATGTTGTGTTCGGCATGGAGGACATGGTTGGCCCATCTTAACAACACCCTAAGAAGTTACGATTTGCAAGTATGATTAGTATAGTTCAAAATTAGTTATACCTATGCAAATGCCTAGATGTGCAATGCAGACAAAATATAAGGGATTCTAGATGAGATTTGGGTTTGATTGATTAGAGATGCTTCACACAGCACATGCGCTATTGTATTACACATGCACAAGCAACCACATTGACAAATGAAATCGTTGACTGGAAATTGATTGATGAAAGGCTATGCAATTTTGCAAGATGCACCTTAAAATGCTAACAGAATCCTCTAATTTAGTGATGAAAAGGATCATAACCTAGCATAATCAGATCCACTTAAATGTGTAGCCGCCAAAGTTGCAGCATCCGTCCAGCATCCTGCATCTTGCAACTGCACAAGTTTATGTATTCTATCAGTCTAGAAAAAAATAATCATTGCTCAATTTAACACCCTGCTAAAGGAACAAAAAGTCCTCTCCACATGTCATGGGAGAAAAAACAAATTCCAAGTCAGAGGTCATGACATTATGCCCTGTCTGCTTTTTTTTTTTTGCCTCCAGTTTTGTGCAGAAAAGTCATGCACGTATGTAAAGTATCATTGGATTTGCAACCAATACAGATGGGATCAATCCAAAATCTCCTTCAACTTGTCATTAATTCAGCCAACTGTCATGGAAAGTCAACAGTGATATATGAATACTATTAATTTTATGATGTGTGCATTTCTCCGTGTCCCTGTTGTCATTGGATCATTATGGAATAAATATTTTATTACTGTCGAGATTTATTTCCACTTAACCTGTGCAATTTCTACAACTGTTCAACAATTATGGAAAAAACCCAACATGAAAGATAAATTTGCAGTGTGGATATCAAGTGATAGATCATAATGTAAAAATGCATGTTGATAAAATATTTTACTTTGGTGATCAATTTCAGAGACATTGAAGGAACACAGACAGTTTGATATAGAACCTAACCTGTGAACAAGCCTCTTGATACCTTCCAACAGCACAAAGAAGATGAGTGCCAGACAATGATCTGTCTGTCTGGACCATGTTGGCTGCAACAACCTAGATGATAACACGGTAGTAAAGAAGTCAAAATGCACATAGAAGTAGGTAGTGCAATTCCAATGACAGGATGTGGGCTAACATTGAAACATAAGCTGTTCTATATCATTGCTCACCTTAACTGCAAGCTCATGAAGAGACCTTGACACAGCAGACGAGAGAGCGACTGCACGTAGTGCATTTACATAGAAATAAGAGCTCTCAGGAGAAGTAGAAAGCAACAAGCTGACTGCTGCTTCTAAGTTCCCAATAGAAACGAGCCTGTTTATCAAGAATATGGCATATAATCATCACTCTAAAACCCAAATACAGGTGCAAGGGAAGACAGCTCATATGCTAGATCCATGCTTTCAATCAATAAATAGATGATCTGCGGGGAAGAAAAGATAACCAGTACATGCAACATACAACAGTAAGGCAAGGAACTCACTCATGTACTCGATTCTGAATAGCCTCTTCTCCCTCCAATTTCTCATGCCAAGGAATGCGCTCACAAGCACTTTCCCATAGTTCTTCTTTCTGGAAAGCCATTGATCTAAGTTGACCTTCACTCTGCAACAGGATAGTCCAAGTTATAAAATGCTAAATACATTATAAATGATTAAAACATCATAATATCTGCAATCTAGCATTTTACAAAGTGAAAACATGAAATGACTTACCAACAGATCCTTTTTCTCAGTCCCAATTACCGACCTCCCCTTTGATGAAATTCTGTTCAGCATAGTCATGTCATCGAGCTCTGGGGTTGATGCTGAGACAGGCGCTTTCTGTGTTGACTTCGTAACTAGCTTATCCATCAAATGTTTAAGAGCACGAGGCAACTGCAACCAGAATAGTGCTTCTGAGGTTTCACCAAAAATTGCAGCTGCAAATGCAAACCTCGCAGCACAGCCTTTCTTGACTACGATAGCATATAGTCTAGCCGTTTCATCATCAAGTATGCAGCCTTGAGCAATGGAAACATTAGGAATGTGTGAGTACTAAACCAATTAAAACAAATGCTCATATGGTAGATTATTTATGTATTGCACGTGCTGGACAGGCCACCCATGACCAACCTTCTCTCCTGTAAGGATCTAACACTTTGAGGAGCATTTCTGGCACCACAGAGTCACCAACAGGTGGAAGATCAATTATGTAATTCCGGAGATCCCCTTTGAATGAAGCAGTTCCAGGAATTAAGTGAGGCCTCTTGTCAATAGTTGTGCTGCAAGTGTTAAACCAAGAGGGTTTGACACCTAATTGCAAGATCATCCGCAATGCCTGCACAAGGAACAACAGTAGTTGGTGGTCACCATAAATGACAGCCTTTATCCACGAAAAATTCACCAATTTTGGAAGACAAACAGACATGCCTTTTTCCACAGCCTTTTTTTGGATGTCACCATATCCTAGACAGTAAATGCAGGGCATGAAATGCTACAACCTCCATGATTAGCAAAACATAGCCTGGGATTTATTTTCAAAAGATTCTCTCTTGTTTGATTGGGGAATAAATGGCTGTTGGGTTGTTGAGGGAGTGGGGGAGGGGCAGTTGAATTTCTAGTCCATCAACAATTTGATTTCCATTCCTTGTTTTTTGTTTTCTTAAAAGAGAGCCACCCCCTTGATTTTTCTTTTCTTAAAGGATGGGTGGATATATATATATATATATATATATATATAGAGAGAGAGAGAGAGAGAGAGAGAGAGAGAGAGAGAGTAATTCTCACCAGTGCATGTGGTGTGGGAAGCAGTATGGGAGAGCATATAGGCATAGGCTGAAATTTTTCTTTAATAGCTCGGGGTTGGAGGCCAAGTTTTTTGTCATTTCTGCATGAAAAGATGACCACAGGCACTGGTATCAAAGCACAAACAATGACAAATATCCATTGAAAAAAAATTAAGAGGAATCACATATTATATTAAAGCTAATTCATCAAGCATTATTACACACTACAATTTTTTAATGGAATATTCACTACAAATATCAACAGTGTGAAAATTACTGATCGACATCATCAAATAATTTACAGCAAAACAACTACCAAATCACCACTTTGCACAAAACATAGCGCCAGTAAAATTGTAATTGACAAAGCATGAAAGACATGTACGAACAATCCCCAATGTCCGATGCCCAGAAGAGAGATAAAAAGTTTCTAAACTATTTAATCAGACTCCATCAAATCATGTTCGCTAATTAGTTGTACAATTCAATCTGATTATATTCCAGAGATAATAGGTGCAAAGAAAACAGATTGCCGCATGCTACAGCACCACCTAAATCCCCAACCAGTCCTATCAAGAATGTTTTTAAAAAAGTTATTTATTATAGACACCACTTAACCCTTTCAAATATAAAGACAATAACAAGTGAAGAAAAAAAGTTCGAGAACATATATTTGGCGGCACATACATTTTAACCTCAACAAGGCGAAAGCTACTATCAGCTCCAGCAATACATAATACCAGAGGGTCATTTCTATTAGTTCGCAGAGGCAACCAATCGAGTTCCAACACAAGGGTTCCAGGAAATAGAGGTTGTAAAAGGGAATTAGCTAACGGGTCTGGCAAATCCTGCAAATAAAAAAATAGCATGGACATTAAAATTTGCCAACAGAACAGTAGACTCTGTATCACAGTAACATGAATGCAGGCTATGCTTTAAGGAACAAGATTTGTTGCCATATTTCATGCTTACAAGGTCAAAAATAGAAAAGGTATTGTCATAAAAAAGGACAGCAATAAGCCCTCGGCTGCGGTCTCCAGGAACAACAGGTGAGAATTTGATTCTCCTGATTCCTTCCCTGTGAGTGTTAAATGATGAAGAATGCCCAGTTGTTACATCCCACCACCGTATGTTCCCAGACCTATCCCCCATGACCTGAAAAGTAGTCAAGTCACTGCCTCTCACAATAGAAACTTTGGAACAATTAAGTTGTTGATATGACCAATTAACTGAAATAATTAGGAATATAATGATACATACAACATGAGGCAAGCGATAGGCCATGGCCGTAATCAATCCATCAGAAGACACAAATGAAGATGAAGGCCATTTCGGTCTATAGACAAGAAAAGAAAACTTCATGAGATAAGGCAAACAACTAGACACCATGTACTGCAAACAACAGAACTACCTCTGTAGCATTTGATGGTGATAGATGATAGTAATTGTGCAAACCAGATGTGTTGCTTTTGAAAGGGATAGGAAGGAAAGCAAAAATTGCATCTGTGATTCAAGTTTCATGGTCCATGATATAAAATTGCAAATATAGTGCCTTTTTTATATAGGGGAATTCAAAAGGCAATTATTCTTATTCAAGCCATTTTGTAGGCTCTATTCACCTTTGAGATGAGTGAAGCATTGAACATGGCAAAGAAAATCACCACATTACAATGGGAAAAGGCATGAGATGGATCAAAGCAAACATGACTGCAGAAAGTGGTAATCTATGATGGAATTTATCATGGTACATGCTTCATAAACTATGTATTTCCTTTTGACTTTTACAGTATATCCTTTTCTCCTTGGGGGGCTGGGGTAAGAAAAGGAGAAAAATTGATACTTAAAATGTAAAAGTACAATTAACAGAAACCTAGTACATAAAGTAAAATTAAATTCATGTTCAATCATACATCCTGTTCATTATCAACCAGAAGTGAAATCTATATGGACTTCATAATTTAACTTAGGATGCTAAAGGCATCTCCTTCCTAAGAGCAAATGGTGGCTTTGATTCTTCAGAGTTCTTATTTTGTCGAGCAAAATGAAAACGTTAAAGCAGTTTCAGATTCACTTCATCATATCCAACTCAAGCAGGACTGTATCTACATTCTTGGCTTTTTACCTCTTTTACAACCACGGCTTGCTCAAAAATACTAGAAAAAGTTTTGCTTCATCCCTACCACAGAATACAAATCATAAATTACATACCTGGCCTCCCTTTTATTATAAGACCATCATGTTTTGCTAACACTGGCAGATGCTGATGGGGAATGATTGAAAAGAAAATCCAACTTGATCAAAACATACAAAAGTTAAAGCTATTATCCAGTTGGCCAGTTATGCTTCCAATGAAGTAGGGTTCTAAGAAAAGAACATATTTTCAACTTCTTTTTGGCATAAATTGGCTGTTCATCAATGTTCAACCTACATCCTCTACTTGCAAACCCATGCTCATGGCTAAAATATAAATACAAGAGAATCAAGCAATGGATGTTTAGGCATAACAAATGCCAAATGTCCTAATGCAACAACTCGCATCAAATACTTGTACCTGAAATCCCGGATCCTCCGCCCATGAACCTCAAAAACTCCAAGAGCACCATTTACTAGTGCAAATGCAAAACTTTCAGCAGTGTCATCCTGAGAAGCATCTGAGCTTCCTGCTGCTGCACATAAAAGCTACTTCCTTGTTTAAAAGATTTTGAACATAAGAAAGCAAGAAAAGAAACTGGATGAAATGGTTTGGACTAGCAACCAATCTACATAATAATTTAGAAAATCAAGCAAGAAGAGCTCACTGGATTCTGATGCAGGTTCCTTTGCAGTGGATGCTCCATCTTGTGCTACAGGCGTTTGATCTTTCGATGACCACAACACTTGTTTAGAAGGACCATTTTGAACTGGCCGAGGAACTGTTGGAAGAGTCCATTCCAATACCGTAAATGGAAGAGCTAATGATCTAAGCTACATGAGGGTATAAAGCATAATAATTATCTAATGGATAAAATTATAATTAAAAATCACCAAACAGAAGGTTATAACTCAAGATTCTACCATTCACTATGAGTCAGAAAAATATTTACACTTCAGACATTCATGTAGTCAAGGAAAAAGTAATGAATGGCTGCTGTTATAAAATATATAAAATGAAGGCACATGATATGTGAAATTACTGAGATAAGATTGACGTCCACAACTACATGCTAAGAGATTAAGTTTTTTTATTATAAATGAATTTTAGCCTTATTTTGAATTTAACAGTGTCTTGTATATTTTTAAACAAACTAAATCTATTTACCTTAAGAAATTAGCATGCAAATGGAAAAACATAGATTCATTTTATGTCATTATCCAAAGTAAAACAACCATTTGCACCAAGAGAAATCTCAGGTTTTGGCATTCTCCCTCCTCTCAAACAAGATAAATAGATTAAGTACTTCCTACATCACCTTAAAACCACAAAACTCGTTATATTTAAAAGGTGAATATTTTGAGTAGTGATGGAAAAGGAGAAGGTATCAATCAGCCTACAAACCATGATGGGAGTTTTTGTCATCGCCCAAACCTCCACTGGTGCATCACGGAATAAAATAAGAAGATACCTGGAAATTTAAATCTCGGGTGTAAGCTACCAATAAAAACATATAAATGTGATGTGTGTATCAATACACAGACAGAACAGAAGCAAAAGAGTAGTATGAAGAAACATTCAGAACAGCAACGAAATATATAGCTAGCAGTTGTACATGAAGTTGAAACTGTAATGCACCACAATTACAATTGAAGAAAAAAAGGTTTCAGAGCAACCTTCCAGATGAAGAAGTTCGTAGAGCTCTAATGGGTGCACGTTCTGGCTTTTGTAAAACTCGAAATGGTCTGTTAAGACCGCTTCTAAGACAGGTTACAACAAGCCGATTATTGTAACCTCCATTTTTTTCATTCACCTGTCCCAACACAGAGAGAGAGAGATTTAAAGAAAAAATGTGAATGAAAACAAGTAAAACTTAGATTACTACAATGCATTCATACAATAACTTCCGATTCAGTGTCATTTACCTGATTGTAAGAAAATGAAACAAGTCTAGAATTTCCAAGCCATCGTAACCCCCTAACCGTACTATTATGAACTGAAAAACTAGCTGCAACAGCATTTGCAGAAACATCAACAACATCAATTGTCCCAGATTGAGTACCCAGAGCAACCAGAGGAACAGCTACAGCAGGATAATTCCCCCCACCTTCACAGTAAATAATCAACTTAATCTAGGTTATAACGAGAACAAAAAATTGACTTCAAGTGATTTAATGTCAAGAAGAAACTAACGGGCCAGAGTAGCTATTAGAGAAGGAGAGGGTACGGCCAGCATAGTGACTGTCGAAGAAAGAAGCTGCAGCTGTCCAACTAAACTGATCTGCATCAATAATTTGGCTCATAAGGATGCACAGATAAAACTAGAATTAACATAGGTTGAACACTAAATCTACGCACCAAGACTGTCATCTGTCATTAATAATACAAAAAAAAAAAAAAAAAAAAGGAGAGAGGTAACATAATAGCTTGCACTTATAAACAAACTCTTGACATGGAACAGAAACTTGCAGAACTATGGTTGTATTTTGAAGTCATAATCTTCCTCAATTCAGCTACTAATTTTACAGTCTATGGCCAACAGCCACCAAGAAGGATGCATAAAACTACATAAAATAACATTCAAGATGAGACGTTTATTCACTTACCTTAAACGACAAATCCTGGCTCAAAGTAGATGAGTGGCGGTTTTTATTGCCATTCCCAAGCTCTTGTTGCTTGCCTGCTTCTTTGCCAAGTCCATCAGTCACAACTACAGCATTGGCATTGTCCCCTATAAGTGGAATTTCATGGGAATCAGCAACCGTATCCTTATGATTGTCTCCAGTCCCTTCAGCAGTTAACAGCCAGTTCCATACTTTTCCATCATCAGAAATTGAGATCATATGTGTAGTAGAGTGAACAACAGTATCATCACAGAAATCAAAAGGATTGTCAAAATCCACCTCAGCCGACGGAGAATCAGGTGCCTCAGAACAAATCTTAGCAACATGTTGGAGCGTAGACTCTGACTGACAAATGGCAACAGCTAGAACTGAAGGAGAAGGGACCGATGTTCCAATTGACGGCATCAACTCCTCCATTGCACACATTACATGCACCTGTTCTCCTCTGCAATGGTTAACCCAATAAGCGCATTCCTTATTTCACCCAACAACACAAGTACTCATTGCATAAACCTAGTTTTTCATATACCAGAACAATCAAATTATCTAAAACAGTCACACTAACCAATTGTAAGAATGAAGTTCACTGAAAAAATCATTAGTCCGAGCCTACATAACAATTTCTCCAATAACACCATAAACCCACACAAATATCATTGAATCAATTAATTCACAAAACAATTCTTGACATAATTTTCATACGAAGAAAAGAGCTGCAAGATGAATACAGACTTCACTTTCCAATTAACAGAAACACTTACTCTTTTCGCCGCCAAATACTGAGCTTTCCATCAAGATGAGCGCAGTAAAGCAATTCATTATTCGGATCCGGCAAAACATCTAGAAACTTCCCACAGCCTCTAGGCAATGCAGCACTAAAAAGCACGGTCTCGTATTTCAAATCAAAAACCACAAGCTCCCTAGGAAACGTGACAAACAGAATATTCCTCCATTGTGGTGAAAACGCCATTTTCACACTATACAACGGAAAAACCGCCGATGCCGGCGCCAAGGATCCTCCCACACCACCACTGCTCGGCGTTACGTCTTTCTCTAGCCTCAACAAATCACTATAATCCGTCGGAATCTTAAATTCCTTTAAAATGACGTCATTCTCACTCTCTGCGAGCACTTTCACCGACAATAAAAATCCTTTAAGTCCGATGACACAAAAATGCCGCGAATCAAACGGATCACGACGAATGCACGACAAAAACTCCGGCGACGCATCGTACTTAAAGAAACAACAATTCGAAGCGGTGGCAGTGGAAGCGGTGCCGGTGGTGGTGTAGAGATAAAGAGAAGAAGGACCAGAAATGGCAGCGAGGGCGTATGAATCGGAACGAGAGAGGATCCAGCAGAGGTCTTGGATACCAGATTTCGGATTGGGATCAGGTTCGAGCCAGAGGACAATGGACTTGAGGCGGAAATCGAGGAGAGCAATACGGCCATGGCGGTCGGCGGCGGCGAGGAGGAGGTGGGAGGAGGAAGGTTCGGTGGAGAGGAGGTTGCGATTGAGAGGAGAAGGCGTGAAGCGTACGGAAGTGATGAAGGGGGAAAGAGAAGGAGAGGAAGTGGAAGAAGGAGGAGGAGGGAGAGGAAAAGTGGAGATTAATTGGAGGGAAAGAGCATCAACGATGGAAATGGAAGAACCGGAGGGAAAGGCGAGGAGATTTGAAGATGAAAGATCGAGGGAGGAAAAGTTATTACGGGAAGGTGGGCCAGGGAGGATTGTATCAGTTGTGGTGGTGCTTGGTTGTGATCTAGAGAGGGACATTGTATTTGCCGGAGAAGGAGACGGAGAGGGAGGGGAGGCGAGGGGAGGAACCTGTTCAGTTTTGCATTGGAGGGGGGAGGAGAGGAGAGCTGACTTTCCTTCTGGCGTTAGTGAGACGATGGCGTTGAAACGGGGAGTTTTGTTTGGAATGAGAATTAAACTTTTAAAAAGTCAGTTTTTTTTTAACTGGCCACAACCATTCTCATTAACATTTGTTTTTTTAATTGGATTTTGAAAATATATTAAAATAATTTTTATTATTTTTAATATTATTGTATAAAAAATATTAATTTAATGTTTTTTCAAGATTTTTAAAAATCATAAAAAAACAAAATCAATTATAATTTAGTTTTTGTTAGGGTCTTTGAATTAGATTTGGCATTGATCTAATTATATATAGTTGATAAACTATATATAAAGAAATTATTCAAGAAATGTCATTTTATTTTACAAAATATTAAAATAGTGTCATGGAGGCTTTAATTAAATTGATAGGTCGACTAAATAATCTAAATTTTTAATCTGATTAGACTGGAAGTTCATAACTATAGTCAGAAGTCTAGTTGCATGTTGATCGGCCGCGTGCCTAGGAGACCATGATGATTGCCATTGATGGGCTAGTGGGGTGCAGGATTGGCGAGTCACCTTGTTAGACCTGGTTCCATTTGAAAAGAGCTTGTTTCTAAACTTGGTGCCATAATGGCTTAGCACTTTTTGTAGGGTGACTCGATTTAGTAATGCGTAGATGTAGGTGTGGAATGCTCTAATTGATGCCCATTGTCCAATCGTGCTACTATATAATATCAATGCGGAAACAGATTTACGTGTTCATCACGTTGATAAATTGTTTTTTCAGATTCAATAAATCCAAACATTTAATATAAATAGGCAATCCTTCATCATCTTCATGAACATGTGTGCTGTTTTTTTTTTTTTGAAATAGCATTAAATATGTTTGGTTTGAAAAAATATTGAATTAATATTTTAAAAAAAATTGTTGTTAATCGTAACTAAGTTATGTTTTTAGATGATTTGCATCAATTTAATATATTTAAAATAAATTAATAAATTCTTCAAAACTCCCAAGCACCCGAAGAATGTTTAGTCCACCCAAACTAGCTCTAAAAAAAACAACCTAGATAAGGAAAAAGGATGACAAGGTCCATCATTTAAGAGCATCGGTCAGGAGAAGAGATAGATATTATTTAATAATTTGATTATATTAATTACATTTAATTTAGATAGAGTTTATATGGATAGCCACATACAAGAAATAAAATAAATTATTCAAAACACTTCATTATTTTCTTTAATTAAATGATAAAAATAATTTTCTAATTATTTTGAATAGTTTGATTTCTTGAATTAAATGATAGGAAGTAGAGTTTAATTTCTTGATTTTTTTTATCATTCAGGAAATAATTAAAAATATTTAATTTGATTATTTCTTTTTTTTTTAAAAAAAAA
>Ga0325411_1000352_pt1 | contig 46965 bp, 20 predicted proteins | sample PopdelMetagenome_13_FD_206181 | JGI IMG/M metagenome (GOLD analysis project Ga0325411, IMG submission 206181) | Populus deltoides microbial communities from Bellville, Georgia, United States - Xylem-PdIQD-R4 | ecosystem: Host-associated > Plants > Phyllosphere > Stem > Wood/Secondary xylem...
CCGAAATGTAGTGATTTTCTTTGGAATTCATATCTCTATGATCACCTCCTCTCATGGATGACATATTTTTATGGATCTTTCGATATTGAAATTGTTCAACATTTTGCTCCCCTTTCTCTCAAAATTGCGCCATATATCAAGATTTTTCTAAAATTAAAACCTTAGGGAGACGAAAGAGCCAATAAAAAGTTGCTCATAGTAGATTCTAAAGCAACGAAGAACAAACTGCGATTTTCTCTCGGATATTTAAAGGCTAGAAAGGATATGTAGTACAGCGATATATTTCCTTGTGCAGTGATCATAGCTGGTTTGATAGATTAAAGTGGTCTATACTATTTCTCAAACCCTTAATAAGTGGGAGCACTATATGATAGGCAACGAGTTTATGAGTTTTAAAGTACTCTGAAAAGAATGAGTAATAACATACATGCAAAATGGGTAACTTACTTGCAATTGTTTCCAATCAAAATTGTGTATAAAATTGAAATTCATAGTAGAGTTGTTGATGCTTTAAATAGAAAAGTAGTCTTGGTGATTACTTTAAGAGGAAAGATTACCAGTTCGAATGTTTGAAAGAATTGTATGATCATGATGAGAATTTTGATGAGTTATGGGAGAAATGTTAGAATTAGAATCTATCGTTGATTATTTTCCCATTCACGATGGATTTCTGATTATAGGTAATCGACTTTGCATTCCTTTCTTTTCATTGCGAGAGAAGGTGATTTAAGATTTGCATGGAGAAGGCTTGATTGATCACTTGGGGCAATTAAAGACTACTAATGTTGTCAATGAAAAGTATTATCGGCCTCACCTGGAATATAATATAGGTAAGTTTGTATACATATGTTATATTTATGAAACTGTCTACGGGAAAATACAAAATACATGTCTATACATGCTTTTACCTATTTCTAAATTATATGGGACTTGTCTATGGATTTTTTAGGTGGGGGTTTATAGTAATTTACAGCATAAAAAATATGATTATTACACAATCATAAAGAATAGTATTGACTATGCTTATATTATCAATCCACATATTATATGGGTATTTCCAAAACTTTTAATATTTCTGATTTTTATCTTTATTATGATGATAAACTTTTATATCCACGCAAGTAGAGGGGACTAACATGGAATGTGTTGCAAATATGTTTATGAATGAGATGAAAAAGGTCGAGCCCGAAAACAAATTCACAAAGAACTCGGATGCATCAAACATGGAGCCTTGCAAAAACAATCATAACTTTAGATTTGACTATTTGATCATGCTTAAATTTTACTCGATAATTCTACAATTCTAGTTTTATAAAGGACCCACACCTCCCGTCATCAACCACACATGTCATTGCAAATTAGGCACAAAAAATATTTTTGTTGTTTTAATTATTTTCCTAGTTAATTTTGAATTCTAATTAGTTTTTTTTTTTAACATAGCTTTGGATTCTTTTGGTCAGGTTGGTTTTAAACTTCTACATAAAGACTTGGTATTTTGTTTTAAGATAAAATTATTGAAATATAATTTTTTTCAGAAAATATCATATTTTTCTCTGTAATTCTTTATATTTTTGAACTTCAACTATAGAACTTGAAAACCCAAGTTTTTATTGACATTACACGCCGCGTCAATTGTATCGGGAGCTAGGAGTTTTGTCTTTGGTTATTGAGGTCGGCAGCCTTTCTTTTAATTATACAATTACTACTCTGTTTTCAACGTTTCAACACGTTAACATTCGAACAGGTTACAGCCACTTTAAATTATATAATATCCACTTTAAATCATGATGTTTCTAATATTTTGGCAAAATATAGTTTAATTAATCAGCACCCTGCCTGCAGGTAATTGATTTATAGTTTCCAAGTTTGAACGTTACTGAGGTCGAGAGGTGACAGCTCTCTTAATTATACAATTACCACTCTGTTTTCAAAGTTTCAACAACTATTGGTTCCACACGTTAACATTCGAACAGGTCACAGCCATTCTGAATTATATAATTACCTCCCTATTCTCAAAGTTTCAACAACTATTGGTTTCCACAAGTTGACTTTCGGACAAGTCACAGCCATTCTAAATTTCCAGACGTTAAATGTGATGTAGCTACAAGATGTTATTCTCTACAGGACAGGCTTTTCTAGTTCTGTGAAAAAAGGGAAAGTTGGACTTACTGGTGGTGACTCGAACGTTTTCAAGGTGGGATGGATGGACTTATAAATTCAGGCATCTTCTTTTCTACTAGGCATGTGTAACTTTAATTTGCAAGATGGGGAAGGGAAGTATAGGTGGTGTAATGGGACGTAAAGGGGTGCCTAAAGGGTGTTGGTTTGGGCTAATGGGAAGAGGTATGAAGGGTACTGGGAAAATGGGGTGCCTCAAGGGAAAGGAATTAATGTTTACTTTCGGTAGTGGGAATGTGAATGGGAGAGTTTCGTGGGCAGCTAGGGCCGAATGATCACTGCTGCCTTTTTTGGTGGTGTCCACTACACTGTACTATATATATATATATATATATATATATATATATATATATATATATATATATATATATATATATATAATCCTTAGGTAATTGATATGTACTTTCCAAGTTTGAGCGTTATTGAGGTCGCCAGCCTTTCTTCATTATACAATTACCACTCGGAGAGGTTTTCAAAGTATGGGCACGTTAACATTCGAACAGGTCACAGCCATTCTAAATTATATAATATCCACAATATTTGAGGGTTTTCGAAGTTTTAACAACAAATGGGTTCCCACGTGATGCGAGGTGGGTAGCAATTGACATGTGAAATATTTTACAGTTTGTTGATTCCTATAATAAAACTCTTCCAAGCATTTGTTTACATTATTGATTTGTTTTCTTGAATCACTCCTCTCTGGGCCTATTATATCCCTTTTCTGACTGCTTAAGCCAACGAAGCAGCTGCAAAACCTCCTTTTAACGTTCAATCTCTTCCACATTCTCTCTGCTACCATTCTTTTCTAAGCCATTCTTCTCTCTCATATCCCTTTTTTTTTTTCCTAATTGCTTAAGCTAACCTGTAACCAGACACTTGAAGAACCCTATTTTTGCAGGTAAACTTTTTATATTTTGTTTTTTATTGCTTGATTCTTCCATCTTGGTTGTTTTTTATCTAAACCATTCTTCTCTCTCAGATCCCTGTTCTTTACTTATTGCTTATGCGAACCAGTAACCAGACACTTGAAGAACCTTTTTTTACTGCCAGAAACGTTCAGGTAAACTATTTATCTTTTTTTTTTTTTTTGCTTGATTCATTCAAGTACTAAAACAGCATGCTGGTTATTAAATTACAAAGGGTCGTAATTTTTGCATGTTATTTAATTAAGTATTTTCATCATAGAAAGTCATGATCCACCAAGATTTATTCCCTGCTAATTAGTAAAATTAATTAAGATTGCTATTAATTGTGACTAAAAGATCTCGAGAAAATAGTGAATGAAAGTGCCTAATTAAAATAAGTATTTCATCATCTGTGGAAAAAAATAAACATCACCTTTTATTTTTTTTCTCCTCCTATAAACACAAGGACTTCGTATTTCAAGTTCCCTTTTCTTTTAAGGAAAACTATGTATTTCAACTGACCTTTTCATTAAAGAGGGTTTTTCTTTTTTTTGGTCTGTCCGTCTGTCTAGCTTTCACTTATAACAAATGTATAGGCTGACTGTTCACAAACTGTCTCACCTATTTATTTTTATCCTCCTTTTATAGATATGTTTCCGCTTTTAACTCCATCCGAGTTAGCTTGAGCCCAAGTTAACTAGCCTACAAAATGAATTGTTAGTCAAATATTGTCATAAAATTCTTCCAGACAACAAAGTCATTCGACTCGGCCATTGTTTTTGCATAAATGTGGGCATTATACTCACGTAACCTACTTCACAAACTCATTAAACAAAAAATTATAAAAAGAAAAAAATTATGTAACTATTCGATTTATTAACACTGAAAGATCCCAACATGTACTCGATCCCAACATGTACTCTTAATTTAAGGGTAATTTTTTTTTGTGTAAAACATTCAACTAAAATTTCAGCAAAGTTTTCTTTGTATATAGGAGGACATCCCAAGCTATCGACTACTATTAATTTACACATTCAATCTATTGTAACAAAGTCCTATAATTCCAAACCTTATTTCAATCCTCAATATTCAACACCTCATGAAATCCACACAATATATATATCTTATGAATAAGTTCAGTATAAATATAGTCCACAAATCATATTATAAAATCTAAAAGAAAAGGAGATACTAACATGTAAAGAGAGAATTTAAAACATAATAAGTATTCTTAAGAATCTCAAAAGGGTTAATTGCAAAATAACTAAGGAGTTTTAGTTCATTCACTATATCAGAGTTGACATAACTAATGTACTACATGTTGAGCTAATATTTTTTTTATACATCAAGGTTTACACGAAAAGCATACTGCACAATCATGCTAATTCCATTATGCTTAAGTTAAATATTTATATAAGCTTAACAAAGTGGAGCCCTAAAAACTAATGATCTCCCTAGACATTTGATGGACCTGTTACACAAATAACTTAGTAAGCATACCATTATGTTGACAAAAAAAAATATAGATGATCATGTAATGTATACGAATGAAGTATAAATTTTCTATCGAATCCATAGGAATTCTAAGAATCAACTTATAATTTGCTTGTAAATCATTTAAAACTCAATTAGAACTCATTTGCACATCCTTAATTTGAATACTCTTATTCATTTGCATGAATTGGGTGACTTTGCATAGTCTAACCTGGATATTTTTAGGCAATTATACTTACCAATTTCCCTAGGTGATTCAAACACTGATACCTTTTACAATCGAGTCTTATCGATCGTTCCCGGGTGTTCCAACACAAGCGTCATTAGCCAAAGCTAATCTTATAATTCATCTCCCAGCAATCCTATCACGGATGCCATTAGCCGAAGCTAATCTCATAATTCATCTCCCAACAATTTTATCATGGATGCCATTAGCCGAAACTAATTTTGTAATTCATCTCCCAGCAATCCTATAACAAATGTCATTAGTTGAAGCTAATCTTATAAATATACTAGACTTTATTTACATTGAACATGGAAATTATTGTAATTGCATTTACCAGAAAGACTTTAAATTGCATAAGTGCAAAGAGGAAGGAAAAACCACGCACCTGCTTCACCTATCTCGTGACCTCCTTCAATGGAAGATCCAATCCTGGTCGCTCCTCCTGATCACAAAGAAGTCTTTGATCATGATCCCTTAAAGCTAAATGTTATAGACAATCCATATTCATTCATTACACATATGTTACTTTCTATGCATGTTCATTTCCTCATCATAACATACATACACATATCATGTATATTTATAGAATTAATATATCAACGTGCAAGTGTTCGCACAACTATATATAGTATTCATATGAAAGTCTAATTGTTACTACTTAAGTCTTGAATCGTTACTGTCTAACTGTTACTATCCAAGTCCTGAATCATTACTGTCTTAGTCCTGAACTGTTACTGTCTAAACCTTGAATTGTTATTGTCTAAGTCCTAAACCTTATTGTCTAAACTATTACCATCTTAGGCCTGAACTGTTACTGTCTGAATTGTTACTCTCTAAGTCCTGAACCGTTATTGTCTAAACCTTGAACTGTTGTTGTCTAACTATTACTGTCTAAGTCCTGAACTGTTACTCATTGAACTGTTATCATCTTAGGCCTGAACTGTTATTGTCTAAATTGTTATTGTCTTAGTTCCGAACCGTTACTATCTTACATATCTCACCTTTTGTAACAGTCCCGTTGAATTCATGGATTTTAGCCACCAATTTAACATCTCTCAAGAATTTTTAAAGTCTCATGACTCCATTACATACAAAATCTAATAAGGACTAGCAATTCAATTATATTCCTCATCAGACATCCATTCCTTTTTTTATTTTCATGGTGGTAATATTTCACACAATCTCAAGAATCAACACAAGTGCTCTATGAAATTTAAGAAGTTGTAAAGAGATATTCAAAAAAATATTTCTACTTACTACCTTGTTCATTAATTAAATCTCCTAAAATCTCTCATCATTGGTTGGTCACTAGCTCTATTTAATTATCAAAAATTTTACTTCAATTACAATAATTTAATCACTTTACTCTAATTTTCACATTATTCCCCATGAAAAATTACAATAAATTTTTATTTCTCCCAAATTTATTCAAGAACCCTAACATTCCAAATTTCAAAAATTCAATCAATTAAAAACTTTAAGCCATTAAAATCAGATCAAAAGTCTTTAGAATGCCTTACCAGGCAAGTAATTAAACTCTAAACACTGCCTAAATCAAGCTTCCAACTCCTCCTCTTCTTTAATCTTGGTCGATCTCCCCCTCTCCTTTTCTACTTACCTTGACCTGATTTTTCTTCTTTCCAATTAATGCTCACTAAGCTTGGTTAATGTTCCTTCAAGATCTTCTCTTAAGATTTTATGTTTCCTTTACAATTTTATCTCTCTCACATGTAAATGGTAGTTTCCTCTCTTTTTTTTTCTTCTTGCCCGAGAACAAACATGCACACTTACACACACACACACACTAAAATTTTACCAAATTCCCTCTATATCCCAAATAGTAAATTTTATGTTTCCCGGGATAAAATTCCTGGATCCTAGCATTTGTCTATATAAATTTTTAACCGGGTGAATTCAAATTTCATTTAGTTATACATTGACAATTTCACTAAGCTTGGTTAATGTCCCTTCAAGATCTTCTCTTAAGATTTTATGTTTCCTTTACAATGTTATCTCTCTCACATGTAAATGGTAGTTTCCCCTCTCTTTTTTTCTTCTTGCCCGAGCACACACATGCACACTTACACACACACACACACAAACACAAACTTTTAGCCAAATTCCCTCTATATCCCAAATAGTAAATTTCATGTTTCCCGGGATAAAATTTTTGGATCTTGGCATTTGTCTGTATAACTTTTTTACCTAAGTGAATTCAAATTTCATTTAGTTGCATATTGATAATTTTATTTTCAGCTAACTCACTCTCAGTAATATTTTATTTACATTTCTGTATTTTCTTTCTTTTGTATTTAGTTCGTTCTAATATTTATTTGGTGCTTCTATTAAATCTATTATATAAGCACTTAGATTATTTTTTTGCCTAATTTTCAATCGGGGTTTACAGATTATAATTTTACAAATAAAAAATACTTGACACATTAAAACTTAGTTTTTTCAGAGTTGCCTGGCCACCCTAGAGTTTGTCTTGTCCTACCAAAAATGTTTCTTATAATCATTTTTGTAAAATGATTAGTTTCTAAATTTAAAAAAATATGTATATTAACTAAAGTATGAATTATTTATCTATTAACCTAAAACTTTTCCTATCAAGTCTCAATGATAGGCATCCATTTAGGATGTTCTTGAAGATGACTCTATTAAAACAACAACAATTTTATCATCAACATTATCATGCGGGTATATTTCATATTTGTAAAGCTAAAAGTCAATCAATTCATGAAAAACTATATAAAAACTTAATTAATTCATTAATGTTATTGTCGAGAATTTTTTTTTCTTACGTGTTATAATAAGGCTTCCATTATGTTATAAGCTTGCTAGAAAAAGGTTCTCTAACAGATTAAATGCTAGCTTTGTGGAATGTATTCAACAAGCTTCCATCAATAACGTGTGTGGTAGGTGCCTCTTGATGATCGACACTTAAATGCACCATAGGCTCAGCAACACTACTACTTGAAGAAGTAGAAGCGCTTCTTTTTGAAACTAAACTTTTTCTTGGCATCTAAACAATATAACTAAAATACAAAAAACAAGAAAAGAAATGATAAAGTATATTCAATTCAATTATCAATATATGGTTTATGAGTTTTCGTATTAGTGTATCTATCCATATTTAACAAAATTTTGATAGCACCTTCTTTATATGGAACCCTACCCAAAATTATGTAACATTAAAACTTACAAACACATCAATAAATTAGGTTGTGTTCAGCTTATACGGCTAGTATAAGCAATATTTCAAAAGCAATGTAAATTACGTATAGAGCACCATTGATTTGTTGTTATTAGATGACATAACTAATAATATATATAAATCGTGTAATAAGATGGCACAGTTATAAATCGTGTAATAACTGCACCATGGATTCAGTTTTATTTCCATTATGTACATCATTAAAACCGTTTTGATTTGTTGTTGAAAAATTAAAATTATTTCTTATATAAATTTTTGTTTTGATTGGTCCATAATTCATTGGTTTTTTCCTTCTATTAACTGAACATAGAACTTTCTAATTAACATATGTTAACTCCCTCCATTAAGAGTAACTTCCTTTGATTTTTATTCAATGTTCCTTTGAATTTCTAATTTTTTTATAGGGTATATCTTTTTCTTTTTTTCTTTTCTACAGAGCTAGTGATCAAAATGAGTCGACCAAATGATCCTTTTTGGGAATATGTTGAAAATATGGATGGTGGTAGCATGAAGTGTACGTTTTGTGGGCATTGTTTTTCCCAAGGTACTTCCGTTACGAGGATCAAATTGCATTTGGCAGGACTGAAAGGGCGTGGTGTTAAAACTTGTAAAAATGTTCCACAAGAAGTTCGAGATGCAGCTTGGGAAGCAGTTAATAATGGCCCTCCAGAAAAAAAACTCAAGACTGCAGCAGGCTCAAGCAATAACGAGGTCACTAATGAAGGGACACATGTAGAGATGGCACAACAAGGAGGACCTTTTTTCACTGGAGAACTTGCATGGGCAAATGATTTGATTGGAGAGGATGAACTTGTGCAGCTGGAGAGAGGTAGTTCTCATAAGAGGCCATCAATTAATCAAACGGATGAGCCTCGAGGAGATTCATCCCAACCAACAGATGCTCAACTATGTTCTCCATCAGTAAACAATGATGCCAATATGAACGATGTGCAGAACATGGTTGCAGTCAGGACAGAACCAGTACTGGTTCAAGTGTTGGAACAAAGCAATGCAGAACTTGACAGTTTGGCAGGGAATGCTGGAAGGATACAAGTGGGAGTTCATGGCATGGAGCAAGGTGCGGAGGAAGAGAGAATTTGTTCGAACTCAGCGGGAAATGGCATGGAAATCACTGGTGATGGATCTAGTCAGCATTCCAGGAGACTCATAATTGATGCACATGATAATACAGGGGAAGCGACACAAAGAACAGATCTAGTGCAACGACTAGAAAGGGAAGATTGGGTTAAGATTAATGCGATCACTGCTTCATTAATGGAGGAGGAGGACGTGGAGAACAATCATGGAAGATTAGTGCTGCCTGGCGCAGGAGCTAGCTCTTCTGGAGGGGTTGCATGCAACACAAATGAGATTAAAGGAGATGCACTGCCAACGAGAAAAATGGTGGGTCAAGCATTCCAAGAACATAAGAAGACTATCTCATCTTTGTTGATGCGCAATGAAGTTTCAAGTATTGGCATCTATGGGATGGGCGGAGTGGGAAAGACGACATTGGTGACACACATTTATAATCAGCTTCTAGAAAGACGAGACACTCATGTTTACTGGATTACTAGTTCACAGGATACCAGCATTAATAGATTGCAGACAAGTCTCGCAAGACGTATTGGTTTAGATCTTTCCAGTGAAGATGAGGAGCTGCATAGAGCTGTCGCAATAAACAAAGAATTAATGAAGAAACAGAAATGGGTTCTGATTTTAGATGATTTGTGGAAGGCTTTTGACCTACAAAAGCTGGGAGTTCCTGACCAAGTTGAGGGATGCAAGCTGATTCTTACAACTCGATTAGTGCAGGTTTGTCAACAGATGAAAACCCAACACACAATCAAAGTGCAGCCCATTTCAGAGAGAGAAGCTTGGACTTTGTTTATTGAGAGATTTGGACATGACATAACACTTTCTCCAGAAGTGGAACGAATTGCTATGGATGTTGTAAGGGAATGTGCTGGTTTGCCATTGGGAATTATTACAATGGCAGGAAGCATGAGGGGAGTGGATGAGCCACATGAGTGGAGGAATACATTGAAGAAATTGAAAGAATCAAAATGTAAAGAAATGGAAGATGAGGTATTCCGGTTATTGAGGTTTAGTTATGATCAATTAAATGATTTAGCACTACAACAATGTCTCTTGTATTGTGCATTTTATCCTGAAGATTATAGGATTGAAAGGGAGGAGCTGATAGGTTATTTGATCGATGAGGGAATAATTGAAGAAATGAGGAGCAGGCAAGCAGCATTTGACGAGGGCCACACAATGCTTGATAAACTTGAAAAAGTCTGTTTATTGGAAAGAGCTGGTTATGGTGATCGTAGATGTGTGAAGATGCATGACTTGATTAGGGACATGTCCCACCAAATACTCCAAACAAACTCTCCAGTCATGGTTAGGGATTTTCGTGGAGGATTACCAGATGTGGATATGTGGAAAGAGAATCTAGTGAGAGTCTATCTGAAGGGTTGTTATTTCAAGGAAATTCCTTCTAGGCATTCACCAAGATGTCCCAATCTCTCAACTCTATTGCTATGTGATAATACAGCGTTGCGATTTATTGCAGATTCGTTTTTCACACAATTGCATGGGCTCAAGGTTCTTGATTTGTCTCGTACAATTATCACAGAATTGCCTGATTCTGTCTCTGAACTGGTGAGTCTCACTGCATTAGTGCTCAAAAACTGCAAAAATTTGAGGCATGTACCATCATTAGAAAAGCTCAGAGGACTGAAGAGGTTAGATCTCTCTGGTACTCGGGCACTTAAAAAGATGCCTCAAGGCATGGAATGTCTATCCAACCTGAGGTATCTGAGGATGAATGGATGTGGTGAAGAGGAGTTTCCTTGTGGGATATTACCAAAACTCTCTCACCTGCAAATCTTTATATTAGAGGAGTGGATTGATGATCATGACTACGTTCCAGTAACAGTTAAAGGAAAGGAAGTAGGATGCTTGATGGAGTTGGAAAATTTGGTATGCCATTTTAAAGGTCAATCTGACTTTGTGGACTATCTCAATTCTCGGAATAAGACCCAATCACAAAGTACATACATAATTTTTGTTGGACTACGGGATATAGGTTATTATAGTGAAATAGATGAATATGGTGAAAGTAAAACAGTTAGGTTGGATAATTTGTGTAACAATGGAGATGGAGATGGAGATTTTCGAGTTATGTTCCCAAATGACATTCAACAACTGTTTATTTTTAATTGTTCATGTGATGTTTCCTCTCTAATAGAGCATTCAATTGAACTGGAGGCCATCCACATTAAGGATTGCAATAGCATGGAGAGCTTGATTTCATCTTCTTGGTTCTGCCCTTCTCCAACACCATTGCCATCTTATAATGGTGTATTTTCGAGTCTTAAATTGTTCTATTGCGTTGGATGTAGTAGTATGAAGAAGGTGTTCCCTCTTGTCTTGCTGCCAAACCTCGTAAACCTAGAAAAGATTACAGTTAGAGATTGTGAGGAAATGGAGGAGATAATAGGTGGAACAAGATCAGATGAAGAAAGCAGCAGCAACAACACCGAATTCAAACTCCTAGAGTTAACAGAACTAGAATTGGAAGATTTACCAGAACTGAAAAGAATTAGTAGTGCAAAACTGATTTGCGATTCTCTCCAAAAAATTGAAGTAAAGAATTGTGATAGCATAGAGATCTTGGTTCCATCTTCTTGGATTTGCCTCATAAACCTAGAAAGGATTACAGTTGCAGGATGTGAGAAGATGGAGCAGATAATTGGTGAAACAAGATCAGACGAAGAAGGGGTTATAGGTGAAGGAAGCAGCATCAGCACTGAATTTAAACTCCCAAAGTTAAGATATCTGGCATTGATGAGATTACCAGAACTGAAAAGAATTTGTAGTGCAAAACTGATTTGCGATTCTCTCCAAAAAATTGAAGTAAGGGATTGCGATAGCATGGAGATCTTGGTTCCATCTTCTTGGATTTGCCTCGTAAACCTAGAAAGGATTATAGTTGCAGGATGTGAGAAGATGGAGGAGATAATTGGTGGAACAAGATCAAATGAAGAAGGGGTTATGGGTGAAGAAAGCAGCACCAGCACTGATTTTAAACTCCCAAAGTTAAGATATCTGGCATTGATGAGATTACCAGAACTGAAAAGAATTTGTAGTGCAAAACTGATTTGCGATTCTCTCCAACAAATTGAAGTAAGGAGTTGCAATAACATGGAGATCTTGGTTCCATCTTCTTGGATTTGCCTCGTAAACCTAGAAAGTATTTCAGTTGCAGGATGTGAGAAGATGGAGGAGATAATTGGTGGAACAAGATCAGATAAAGAAGGGGTTATGGGTGAAGAAAGCAGCACCAGCACCGAATTCAAACTCCCGAAGTTAAGTGTTCTGGAATTGAGGGGATTACCGGAACTGAAAAGAATTTGTTGTGCAAAACTGATTTGCAATTCTCTCCAACAAATTAAAGTAAGGAATTGCGATAGCATGGAGATCTTGGTTCCATCTTCTTGGAGTGGCCTTGTAAACCTAGAAAGTATTACAGTTGCAGGATGTGAGAAGATGGAAGAGATAATTGGTGGAACAAGATCAGATGAAGAAGGGATTATGGGTGAAGAAAGCACCAACAACACCGAATTCAAACTCCCAAAGTTAAGACTTCTTGAATTGAGGGGATTACCAGAACTGAAAAGCATTTGTAGTGCAAAACTGATTTGCGATTCTCTACAAAAAATTGAAGTAAGGAATTGCGATAGCATGGAGATCTTGGTACCATCTTCTTGGATTGGCCTTGTAAACCTAGAAAGTATTACAGTTGCAGGATGTGAGAAGATGGAAGAGATAATTGGTGGAACAAGATCAGATGAAGAAGGGGTTATGGGTGAAGAAAGCAGCAACAACAACACCAAATTCAAACTCCCAAAGTTAAGAGAACTGAAATTGGAAGTTGTACCAGAACTAAAAAGAATTTGTAATGCAAAACTGATTTGCGATTCTGTCGAAGTGATTGAAGTTTATGATTGTGAGAAGCTGAAGAGGATGCCAATATGTCTTCCGTTGCTTGAAAATGGCCAGCCATCTCCTCCCCCTTCTATTAGAAGAATGCATATAAAACCAAAAGAATGGTGGGAGTCAGTAGTGGAGTGGGAGCATCCTAACGCGAAGGATGTCCTTCGTCCCTTTGTAAAATTTACTTGGAGACTAGATTGAAATTACAGGTAATTCCTCTCTTTCTCTCCCAATCTAAATTGAAATTAAATGAATTATTAGCCTCAACCACATCCACTTAATGATTAACCTGATGATTTTATTTTATCCGTCCCCAATTGTAACACCTTTTATATCCCTTTAATTTTGAGACACTAATTAAATATTATCTAAAATTTATTTTTTTATTATTCCTCTTTTTATTTGTTATTTATTGGAAAATTTTTAATTTGTCTACTATATGTTTATGTGGGATTGGATCTCTTGTCTTTTTAAACACAGATTTCAAATGAGAATTTGATTAGCTTTAAAGTTTGTGCCTTTTTATTAATTTGATAATCTTTTTGTCTATAATTTGACAGACGGTGAAGGATTAAAAACCGCTTATTTAATAAAGATTTGGAAGAAAGCATACTGTCTCTTTTCGATTCCGTGCCATCAAATATTGATCGTTGATCAATATCTTGCTGCAAAGAGCTTGATTGCTTGACATTCTTTCGAGGTCGAGGGTTATGATGGATTTGGAATGATTCCTTTTGGATAGTATTTTGATTGATTTGTATGAATATTTGATGAATATTCTGATTGATTTGTATGAATATTCCAGATATGCTTGATGGATAGTATTTTCTTATGAATGAATAAGGGTAGGAAAGAAAGCATACTCTGAATCACTCTTACACTGTTTCAGTTATGCCCTCTGTTCTGCCTATGGTGATAGAGAGGCAGCTAAGTTGATAAGGACTATCGTTGGTATTTTTCAGGCTTGTGATTCATGCTGTACGTGAGTAGGATGCTCCTCCTAAGGCAACAGATTCACTTGGTCTCATGTATGGTACCTTGTACGCTTGTTATGGTGTCACAGATTGAATGAATTTTTATTTTCATCAATGGATTTCATGTGTTGATTCACTGTGATCTTTCGTTTGTCTCAACGTTTGCAGGTAAAAGATGGGAAAGACTTTTGAAAATGGATATGTAATATTAAACTTTAAATTATAATTAAAATAATATAAAGAAAATTAAATAGTCATAGAAGAAAAGTGTGCAAAAAGTGTTATTTAGTTTTAAGTATCCACAGATGGCTAAGATAACAGCAGATTTAATACTAAAAAGTGATATGGGAAGAACACTTGTGTCCTTCCATCCCTGCACTGGTCTGCCATGTCAAGGTAGTTCAAAGCAGTCAAGTACGTATATGATAGCTCAGCTCCTCCAGAATCTCCTGCGTCAGACTTCCTTCCCTAAGTGTTGTCTAGACTTTGAAGCACCTCCTGTTCAACTTGATTGTTTCAAGCTGGGATGGACTCGTATATTCTGTCCTTTTTTGTTCATCCTGTATCTCTCTGGGCGTGTTTTGATTGTAACCTTCTTCATGATTTCAATTATCACTGTGTTAATCGTCATCTTGTTCATTATTCACTAAAAATGACAGCTATTTCCCTCTGATAAGCAAATTTTTGGGTTGAAATTAGCTCTGCATTTCCCAATTAGTTTAGTCTCAAGCCTGTAAGAAATGAACAGTAATCTACTTAAGCTTAGTTACCGAATGTTGAATTCTACTAGAGATTTTTTTTCTTCCCGGAGCAGCATGCAATCAACATCATTTAGCTTTCCACTAATGAGAGGCACACCAAGATATCTACCCAACTAGAACTCAGAGATTCTCTGTAATTGAGAAGCCATATCTATTACATTCCAGCACAAAAGCGCTCGCATTTTGCTGGATTACGCCTTGTATAAACCAGATAACTGATAGTAGAATTAGGCTGGGAAACCAATACAGATCTGCTGAACATTAAACCTTTTTGAAAGATGAATGAATTTGGTTGAACATTGATCATTTGGAGAGATGAATGAACTTGCCAAGAAAGATGAATAAGTTCATGAATAGTTAAAATGACTTCAAGTTCTCTTTAGACTATTCATGAATTAGATTTTAATAACTTTTAATACTTTGTAATTTTTTCTCCCCGTATGTAATCAGATTGATGAATAAAAAGAATTGTCTTCTTCCAATTATCTCTCCCACTGTCTTAGCATGTTAGAAGCTTGAACAATTATTTGCTTTTTAAACTCTAACGAGATCCATCAGCAAAATTAATGAGGTCATCGATGAAAGACATGTGATATAGAATTTATATGCTTTACCTTGTAATGAACATTGGGTTTTTTTTGTCGCATATGTGTGCCGTCGCAGTAAAAAATATTTATTTTATAGATTTTAGGTATCAGGAAAAATGGGGACCATAAGGGATTCTTGCCTTTTATTGGTGTAAAAAGATAATGGGAACTGTCATCTAATATTTTAATCACTAGAAACCTTAACTAATCTCAGAGATCTAGGACGATGACTGATTGCGTAAAAAGAAGGTATTAACATCTAAAATACATCATACTTAAGGTTAGCTGTATTATTTAATAGTTTGATAAAAAATCAAAGTCTTGTTATATTTTGTAATTATTGGTCTGTCTACGGTTTAAAAAAAATTTTTCTCAGTAAGGAGATCCTTATCTTATCGAATGAAAAACTTAACCATTCTAATATCTATCAAAAATAGACCTTTTTAATATCGGAAAAATGTTTTATGTATAAATTCATAATCTCAAATACTAAAAGAAAACAAAATATTTTTTGGATATTTTTTGAAATATTGGCTTAGTTCTCATGACTTTAATAAACTAGCTATTAAAGCTTGAAATATATGCTAAAACATTTTTTTGTTGTATAAAATTACGATATAATTTTTTATCTTCAAAAAACATGGGCGTATGTATGAAAACAATTTTTTTTTATTTTTTCTATATATTTGTTTGCAACATTTCAGAGAAAACTAAGTATTTTAATATCGGATTTGTATCTTTATAGTACAAAAATACAATCAATATTAATCAAAATTGATTGAAAAATATGTGAGAAAATTATAATTTTTTAAAAGGATTTTTGGGTTTTTTTAAAATAAAAAAATATAACATTATATATTATAATAATACATTGTGTTTGGATCCGGCTCAATCTGGTTAGGCTGATTCTAGCCCAAAAGAAGTGGGCCACAACCGGCCCAATAAAAAAAGATATTGGGCCACAGCTAGCTTACAAGGAAATATTGGCTTAGTTCTCCTAATAAACTCATTATTGAATGATGAAATTAAAAAAAAAATCAATATAAAAAAAGAACACAATAAAACAACCTAACTTTACTGGGATTAATTCCCAAAACTAGTGACTTGAGACATGAGACTTGAATAACTTCACAAAAAAAAACTTCAACAAATGACAATGCTTAATTTATAATCAATCAAATATTAAAGATATTGAATGATAAAATTTTAAAAAAATAATAATTAAGAAAATAAATTTTAAAAAATTCAAGTCAACTAGGTAACATGAATAATGAGATTGAGATAATCACAAAAAAAACAAAGCACATTAAATTATTAAGTCTATTTTTCAATAAACTAAGAGCTCGTTTGTTTTTGTATTTCGAAAATGAATTTTTAAAAAATTAAAATATTTATTTTTTTCTTGCTTCAAATTATTTTGATATATTTTCAAGTGAAAAACACTTTGAAAAATAACTGCTATTATAATATCAAACAAGTTTTACTTGAAGGATAAAATTAGAAAAAAAGTAAATTAAAAAAATACTACTTACAAAATGAAACCAGAATGAAATTGAAACACTTCAATCAGAATTTTGATAAAAATCAAATAAATCGAAATTGAGAACGATATAAAATTTATTTGGAGTTATTTTATATTTTAAAATAACACGGGGAGAACAGGATGAAAATTGAGGTGCACGTGACTTTCTCAATGTTATAATTAACTCCCTGTTTTAAAAGTTTCCACAACAACTGGGTCCACGCGTTAACATTATTGAGGTCGAACAAGTTGCTGATACCGAACTCTTCCAAGCGATTGTTGACCAATGTGCTGAAAACACAAAAAAGAAAAAATCAAACAGAGATTCTGCTTCAAATCCATTATTGTTTTTTCTTGAACCGTTCTTCTCTCTGTGCTATTACTGTAACAATCTCTTCCACATCTCATCTCATTATACCATTCTCTGTTCCCAGTAAATTGTTTCTTAAGACCATATACTCTTCTCTTGCCCGTGCTTTCTGCTCTTTTTTTCTGAATACTGCTCAGGCAAGGCAGCTCTTGGAGGACATCTCGAATCCAGGTAAAGTATTTATACTTCATCTTCTTCGTCTTGTTGGTGTTCCTGTTTTTCACCTGCAACTATTGCTTGAATCTTTTTAAGTAAAGGACAAGTATCATTCAATAGTTTCCAAAAATAAACCAATTGATCTTTCTCAGTTTTTATAATCCATGTCTTATGGAGTTCACACTAAATTGACCCTTAACCCTGAGCTTTTTTATAATTATTTTCTGTTTTAACCTTTCTTTTTCCAATTAATGTAACTTCCATTAATTCTTATTCAATACTGTGACTTTTTTTTTCTATAGGAAAAAATGGTTCGATCAAACGATCCATTTTGGAATGATGTTGAAGATATGGTGGCATGAAGTGTAAATTTTGTGGGCATTTATTTTCCGAGAATACTTCCATTTCTAGGATCAAATGGCATTTGTCAGGAGTGAAAGGGCATGGTGTTAAAATATGTAAGAAAGTTCCTGAAGAAGTTCACAATGTAGTGCGTGCTGCAATGGATGACACTCCAGAAAAAAAACTTAAAACTGTAGCAGGCTCAAGCAATAACGAGGTCACCAATACAGTTTTAGCTTCTGTCCAAGAACAAAACAATGATGAAGTGATGGCACAAGAAGGAGATGCTCCTTTCGTTGGAGAGCCTGAACGTTTGCGGTCCTTCACCGATGAAGACTTTGAGTTTCTGAGAGGTATTTTTTATGAGGTTTAAAAATTCAAGTGCTTATAAATAGGGGGTTTTATGGATGGATTGTTGTTGAATTATTTAGTTCTTGTAATTTAATTCATTCACTCATTTAGTGGTAGTTTGATATGAAAAATTAAAATGACAGGAGCTTGATGTGGGAAGCTAAATAATTGTAAGAAATCTTGTTTTGATAATTAAGAAGATTTTTATATATTTAAGTAATTATTTTTAAAAAGAGAGTTTGTGTAATGATATTTTTTTTAAAAAAATACTTTGAAAATATTTATAGTAAAGAATAAAAAAATTATGAATTTTTATATAAATAATTTATAGAGTATTAGTAAGGAAAATTTAACCCAAATCAAAATATGTTGTATCAGTAAAAATTCAGAGGAACAGATGGGAGTCTAGAAAATTTTCCGAAAAACTCATGCGGGGTGTTAAAAAAAATAAGCTCAAATGTTAGGCTTGAACAAGTGATCTAAGTTTATTAGAAGCAAAAAGTAGACCCACGCATGAGCATGGGCGAAAGACCTAGTGCTAGATGGGTCCACACACATGCTTGGACTCAAGGTACCAGGATACGGGCCTAGTCCCTTTTCTTTAGCCCAGGAGCGAGCCCGATGCCTTTTTGTGCCCAGGTGCGCCTCCTTTTTTGGTGCCAGTCTTGTGCCTGGGGTCAGATTGTACCAGGCTAAGCCTGGACCCATGCGTGTTTGTTTTGAGTTCAGACGTGTTGCTTGAGCTCATAAGCCTAGATGTAATGTCTTAACTTTAGGCCTGTAAAATTGGACCCCGCATGAATAAAATTAGCCTTAAAAGTGTGTGTACACATAAGGCCTCATCTCATTTTATTTATAGTAAGTTTAAAATTATAGTAACTGGTGATTTAAAATATTTTTTATTTAAAAATATATTATAATAATTTTTTTGATTTTTAAAAATTATTTTTAATATTAGCATATCAAAATGATTTAAAAATAAAAAAATTATTTTAAACAAAAATAAAAATAAAATTTTTTAAAATCTAAAGAAACACAATTTACAACAAGTTGCCAATCACACCCTTAATTTACACACCTTAAGCCCATCTATCTAAAAACTTCTCTAAAACACATTACCATGGAGTTATAGAGCGTGAAGGGTCTCCTTGGTAGGAAGTAATCGCGTGGTGCTTGTCTTGAGGTAACCATACATGGTTAGCATTTTTTCATAAGGATAATATGGATTCAAGCGGAGGTGTAAGGAAGTAGCTTCCACAAATGACTTTACTTTATGCTGAAAATATGGATGGTGGTGGCATGACGTGCAAGTTTTGTGGGCATTTATTTGGGAAACGTACTTCCATTTCGAGGATCAAATTGCATTTATCAGGAGTGACAGGCCGTGGTGTTAAGATTTGTAAACATGTTCCAGAAGAAGTTCACGATGCAGCAATTGATGGCCCTCCAGAAAAAAAACTTAAGACTGTAGCAGGCTCAAGCAATAACGAGGTCACTAGTGCAATTTCAGCTTCTGCGCAAGAACAGAACAATGAAGTGATGGCACAACAAGGAGATGCTCTTTCCCTTGAAGCGCTCGAATATTGGATAGCTAGCTTCACTGTTGAAGAGATTGATCGCAAAAATTATGCTTAGAGATGTTAAACTACATGATACATAGTCTATTTTTGGAAAAGGGTTCTTTGACCTGTTGTTGTATGCCGGCTTCTCAGATGGTCCTGTTTTTAAATTTAGCAATTTAGCTTTTCTTAATTATACAATTTGCTTTTGGTAGTGGGAATGGGAGAGTTCGTGGGCGGCTAGGGCCGCATGATCACTGCTGCCTTTTTTGGTGGTGTCCACTACACTGCACTATATATATATAATCCTTAGGTAATTGATTTGTAGTTTCCAAGTTTGAACGTTATTGAGGTCGCCGCCAGCCTTTCTTAATTATACAATTAACATTCGAACAGGTTACAGACCTTCTGAATTTCCACTTGTTAACATTCGAACAGGTCACAGCCATTCTAAATCATATAATATCCACAATATTTGGGTTTTCGAAGTTTTAACAACAAATGGGTTCCCACGTGATGCGAGGTACGTAGCAATTGACATGTGAAATATTTAACAGTTTGTTTACATTATTGATTTGTTTTCTTGAATCACTCTTCTCTCTGTGCCTATCCCTTTTCTGTCTGCTTAAGCCAGCTGCAGCCCCTCCTCTTAATATTCAATCTCTTTCATACTCTCTCTCCTACCATTTTTTTCTAAGTCATTCTTCTCTCTCATATCCTTTTTTTATTTTTTTCTGATTGCCTAAGCTAACCTATAACCAGACACTTAAAGAACTCCATTTTTGCTGGTAAACTATTTATATTTTGTTTTTTATTACTTGATTCTTGCATGTTGGTTGTTTCTTTTCTAAACGATTCTTCTCTCTTGAATCTCTGTTCTTTACTGATTGCTTAAGCGAACCAGTAACCAGATACTTGAAGAACCTCTTTTTGCTACTAGAAATGTTCAAGTAAACTATTTATTTATTTTTTGTTTTTGTTGCTTGATTCATTCAAGTAAAACAGATTATTAAATTATCAAGGGTCATAATTTTTGCATATTATTTAATTAAATATTTTCATCATAGGAAGTCATGATCCACCAAAATTTATTCCCTACTAATTAGTAAAATTAATTAAAATTGCTATTAATTGTGACTAAAGATCTCGAGAAAAATAGTGAAGGAAAGTGCCTAATTAAAATAAGTATTTCATCATCTGTGGAAAGAAATAAACATAACCTTTTATTTTTTTCTCCTCCTATAAACACAAGGACTTTGTATTTCAAGTTCCCTTTTCTTTTAGTTTAAACATTTCCTTTTCCAGTTAATGTAACTTCCATTAATTTTAATTCAATACTTTTGACTTTTTTTTTTGCGGTAGGAAAAAATGGTTCGATCAGATGATCCATTTTGGAATGATGTAGAAGGTATTGATAATGGTGGAATGAAGTGTAAGTTTTGTGGGCATCAATTTGCCAAAGATACTTCCATTACGAGGATCAAATGGCATTTGTCAGGAGTGAAAAGGCGAGGTGTTAAAATTTGTAATCATGTTCCAGAAGAAGTTCAAGATGCAGCCCGTGCAGCAATTGATGGCCCTCCAGAAAAAAAACTTAAGACTGCAGCAGGCTCAAGCAATAACGAGGTCAGTAATCCAATTTCAGCTTCTGCGCAAGAACAGAACAATGAAGTGATGTCACAAGAAGGAGATGCTCTTTTCGTTGGAGAGCGCGAACATTGGCTGAGTAGTTTCACTGATGAAGACATTGAGCTTCTGAGAGGTATCTTTCATGAGGGAACATCAATTAATCAAGCTGATGAGCCTCGAGGAGATTCATCCCAGCCAACAGACCCATTGTGTCTTGACCATGGAAGAAATTATGATCACCTCTATGCTTCATCAATACACAATGATGTAATTATGAATGATGTGGAGAACAGGGTTAGATTGAGGACAGAACCGGTGGAGGAGGACGTGGAGAACAATCATGGAAGATCAGTGCAGCCTGACACAGGAGCTAGCTCTTCTGGAGGGGTTGCATGCAACACAAATGAGATTAAAGGAGATGCACTACCAGCGGGAAAAATTGTGGGTCAAGCATTCGAAGAAGGTAAGAAGACTATCTCATCTTTGTTGATGCGCAATGAAGTTTCAAGTATTGGCATCTATGGGATGGGCAGAGTGGGAAAGACGACCTTGGTGAAACATATACATAACCAGCTTCAAGAAAGACGAGACACTCATGTTTACTGGATTACTGTTTCACAAGATACCAGCATTAATAGATTGCAGACAAGTCTCGCAAGACGAATTGGTTTAGATCTTTCCAGTGAAGATGAGGAGCTGCATAGAGCGGCCGCGTTGAAAGAAGAATTAAAGAAGAAACAGAAATGGATTCTGATTTTAGATGATTTGTGGGAGTCTTTTGACCTACAAAAGCTGGGAGTTCCTGACCAAGTTGAGGGATGCGAGGTGATTCTTACAACTCGATCAGTCATGGTTTGTCAACAGATGAAAACCCAACACACAATCAAAGTGCAGCCTATTTCAGAGGAAGAAGCTTGGACCTTGTTTACTGAGAGACTTGGACATGACATAGCACTTTCTCCAGAAGTGGAACGAATTGCTGTGGATGTTGTAAGGGAATGTGCTGGTATTCCATTGACAATTATTACAATCGCAGGAAGCATGAGGGGAGTGGATGACCCATATGAGTGGATGAATACATTGAAGAAATTGAAAGAAACAAAATATAAGAAAATAGAAGATGTATTCGGGATGCTGAGGATTAGTTATGATAAGTTGGATAATGATTTAGCACTACAACAATGTCTTCTATACTATGCATTATTTCCAGAAGATGATGAGATCGCAAGGGAGGATTTGATAGGTTATTTGATCGATGAGGGAATAATTGAAGAAATGAGGAGCAGGCAAGCAGCATTTGACGAGGGCCACACGATGCTTGATAAACTTGAATATGTTTGCTTATTAGAAACAGCTAAAAATGAGGATGATCGTAGATGTGTCAAGATGCATGACTTGATTAGGGACATGGCCCACCAAATACTCCAAACTAACTCTCCAGTCATGGTTGGGGATTTTCGTGGAGGATTACCAGATGTGGATATGTGGAAAGAGGATCTAGTGAGAGTCTCTCTGATAGGTTGTTATTTCGTGAAAATTCCTTCTAGTCATTCACCAAGATGTCCCAATCTTTCAACTCTATTGCTATATGATAATGAAGGGTTGCGATTTATTGCAGATTCTTTTTTCACACAATTGCATGGGCTCAAGGTTCCTGATTTGTCTCGTACAGATGTCACAGAATTGCCTGATTCTATCTGTGAACTGGTGAGTCTCACTGCATTATTGCTCAAAGAATGCATAAATTTAAGGCATGTACCATCATTAGAAAAGCTCAGAGCACTGAAGAGGTTAGATCTCTCTGGTACTTGGGCACTTGAAAAGATGCCTCAAGGCATGCAATGTCTTTCCAACCTGAGGTATCTGAGGATGAATGGATGTGGTGAAAAGGAGTTTTCTAGTAGGATATTACCAAAACTCTCTCACCTGCAAGTCCTCATATTAGAGAAGATTTATCGTCCAGTAACAGTTAAAGGAAAGGAAGTAGGATGCTTGAGGGAGTTGGAAAATTTAGAATGTCATTTTAAAGGTCAATATGACTTTGTGGAGTATCTCGATTCTCGGGATAAGACTCGATCACTAAGTACATACCGTATTTCTGTAGGACTAAGGGATGGAGATGATTATAGTGAAATAGAATATTATAGTGAAATAGAATATTATAGTGAAAGTAAAACAGTGAGGTTGGGTAATTTGTGCAACAATAGAGATAGAGATTTTCAAGTCATGTTCCCAAACGACATTCAACAACTGGTTATTTTTAAAAGTTCATGTGACGTTTCCTCTCTAATAGAGCATTCAATAGAACTGGAGGTCATCCACATTGAGGATTGCAATAGCATGGAGAGCTTGATTTCATCTTCTTGGTTCTACCCTTCTCCAACACCATTGCCATCTTATAATGGTGTATTTTCTGGTCTTAAAAAGTTCAATTGCTCTGGATGTAGTAGTATGAAGAAGTTGTTCCCTCTTGTCTTGCTACCATACCTTGTAAAACTAGAAAAGATTACAGTTAGAGATTGTGAGGAAATGGAGGAGATAATAGATGGAACAAGATCAGATGAAGAAAGCAGCAGCAACAACACCGAATTCAAACTCCCAGAGTTAAGAGAACTGGAATTGGAAGATTTACCAGAACTGAAAAGCATTTGTAGTGCAAAACTGATTTGCGATTCTCTCCAAGTAATTCAAGTGATAAATTGTTGGAAGTTGAAAAAGATGCCAATTTGTCTTCCATTGCTTGAAAATGGCCAGCCATCTCCTCCCCCTTCTCTTAAAAGAATCCATATAGATTCAGAAGAATGGTGGGAGTCAGTGGTGGAGTGGGAGCATCCTAAAGCTAAGGATGTCCTTCGTCCCTTTGTATGGTGTTGAATTACTGGTAATTCCTCTCTCTCTCCCAATCTTAATTTAATTGAAATGAATTATTAGTCTCAACCACATCCACTTAATGATTGTTGTATGTTTATATTAAATTTGACCCACAAGTTTGATTCACCTAATGATTTTATTTTACCGTCCCCAATCGTAACACCTTTTATATTATCTAATTTTTTTTTTATTATTCCTCTTTTATTTATTACTTATAGGACTGGATAACTCTTGTCTTTTTAAAGATGAGATTTCAAATGAGAATTTGATTAGCATTAAATATTGATCGTTGAGCAATATTTTGCTGCATTGAGCTTGATTGCTTGACATGCTTTTGAGATTGATGGTTATGATGGATTTGGAATGATTCCTTTTGGCAGACCTGTGAGTAGGTTTGGTATTGTTTTTGTTTCAGCTCAGCTGGTTAATATGTAAGATAGTTCCCTTGACCTGCACAATGTTTGTTGTTTTGTTCCCTTGACCTGCAGGGCCCTTTATAAATATATATCATGGAAACAGTAACATAATCTGGACCAACCAGTGTAAAAGGTGAAATAATTTCTACCTTATTACAGTGAATTAACAAAACTTGTTTTTTGACAATGAAAATTTGTGCTTGAATCTGATTTCAAAACTAATCAGATCAAAATATTTCTATATGACTAAAATGGCTGGTGCTTCTTGTCAATTGTGTGGTCAGAAATGCTCTCTCTTCCTTTAGTTTCGACTTGCTAATTGCCTCTTCAAATGTAAGGGCAGAGTTTGAGAAAGCAGGCATCAACAATCACTTCATTCCCTTTATTTGGAAGGAAGTAATTTTCGACTAATCTTCATTTTGTTGGTGTTTCTGTTCTTCACATGTACCTGTTGTTTGAATCTTTTAAGTAAAACACAAGTTGTAGAAACTTTGGAGTTCAGGATCATCAACGGTTTCCAAAAATAAATAAATTGATCTTTCTCAGTTTTTATAATCCATGCCTTATGGAATTCGTACTAGATTGACCCTCAAACTTGAATTCGTTGTTTTTTGTTTTTAAATTTAGTGGACAAAGTGCCTAAAGATGTCCAAGATGCAGCCCTTGCAGCAATTGATGGTCCTTCAGAAAAGGAAAAAAAAAAACTTAAAACTGTAGCAGGCTCAAGCAATGACGAGGTCACGAATGCAATTTCAGCTTCTGCGCAAGAACAGAACAATGAAGTGATGGCACAACAAGAAGATGCTCTTTCCTTTGGAGCGTCTGGACATTGGTTGAGTAGCATCACTGATGAAGAGATTGAACTTCTGGTAGGTAGCTTTCATGAGAGGCCATCAATTAATCAAGCTAAGGAACCTCTAGGAGATTAATCCCAGCCAACGGATCCATTGTGTCTTGGCCATGGAAGATATTATGATGAACTATGCATGGCTTTAGCCATTAGTGCTAGCGGTTGGGGAGGAGGAGGGAAATGCGTTTTGATGTATGGTTTTTTGTGAAGTCGAAGAATACCATAAAACATGAAAACTTACTGCCTTTTAGCTTGTTTTTTTCTTGTACACAGTTTCTTGAGCAAACTGGGCATGCACATGCAGGGCTGTCTTCCATTTTAGTTTTGCTCACAAATTTATGGTCATATATGGTCATGATGGCTTCGATGAATATCATCTTCGGGTTTCTTTAGTGGCTGTAATGGCTTTGAGCCTATGTACTATGTATAAAATATATAGCTTGGTTATGAAGCTGCATACTTGTCACCAGAACCCCTAAGATATCCCATATTCTGGGTTCCCATGATGTTTAAGAAATCTTGTGTCTTGAGGCTCCCATCTTTTCTTCTCTGTTTTCATGCTTGTTGGCATCTGGGCTTGGTTTAAATATCAAGGTATTCTTTCTTCTTTTTTTTTCAAAATATTGTGTTAATACATGTACTGTGCATTGTAATTATAAAAATACTATCTAATTATCGAATTATAAATTATTATTATTATTTTATATATTTGCTTAACCAAAACAAGTTCATAAATGTAATTATTCTTATTAAATACAAGTTATGGATCTATTCATTTTTTAACAATCTAAAATTACATTCGTTCTATACATAATTAATATACTTCATTAATATTAAGTCAAACAAAAAAAATCAATAAAAAAATATATAGTATCATATATGATATAACTAAATACAATGACTTCTCATCTCAAAGATATAGAGAAATTAACTCCAGAGTTGCCGAGGGACAAGCAAATTATTGAGAATACCGTGGAAAACAACCGAAGATAAAATTGAAGACGATATACTTAAAGTTCGTCCTGAGCAAAGATTTACTCAGAACAACAATCACATTGCATAATTCTCTTGCAATACAAGAATATTATATCATAGCTTCTTAATTTACTAAAAAAAGTTAGAAATGAGATCCAATAAAGTCATATATTTTACAAAGAACTTGTAATTAAGTCTTTGGGCTCATATTTAAGGACGGTTCATAATGGTCATTAATGAATTAATCATAAGAAATCCTCTCATCAATGAGCAAAACAAAAGTCAATTTTATGGTAGTTGTTTAGGCCTGATTGCATCCGTGATCTTCTAGCAGCAGAGTCGATGATTTCTGCAAGTCGGACAGAGAAATCTCACAACATTAGTCGAACTTTCCTGAGATAAATTTACAAGTTATCGACTTCTATCAATTTACTCAATCAACTCATCATCACAAGGTCTATAATTCCAGACATTGTATCAACATCATAATTCAATACACACACACACATATATACGAGTAAGTTTAATATGAACATAGCCCACATATCATATCATAAAATTTAAAAGAAAAGAAAATACTAACATACAAAGAAAGCATTTACAACATAATAAGTGTTCTTAAACGTTTGAAAAAGGTTAATTACAAGATAACTAAAATACTACATGCTAAGCTGAACTTTTACAAGTACATCAAGGTTTACACAAAAGCATACTGCATAAACACGTTAAGTCTCTTTTATTTAAGTTAAATATTTACATAAGCTTGACAAAGTAGAGTCCTAAACTAATGATCTTTCTAGGTATTTGATGGACCTATTACGTACATAAATAAACATACCATTATGTTAATAAAAGAAATATATATATATATATATATATATATATATATATATATATATATATATATGCTCATGTAATGTATATGAATGAAGTATTCATTTTCTATCGGATCCATAAGAATTCTAACAGACAACTTATATTTTGCTTGTAAACCTTTTAAACTCAATTAACACTCATTTGCATATTCTTAATTTGAATACTCTTATTTACTTGCATGAACCGGGTGACCTAGCAAAGTCTAACCTTATAATTCATTTCCCGGTGATCTTATCACGGATGCCATTAGCAGAAGCTAATCTTGCAATTCATATCTCGGCGATCCTATCACGGATGTCATTAGCTGAAGCTAATCTTGCAATTCATCTCCCGGCGATCCTATCACAGATGCCATTAGCCGAAGCTAATCTTGTAAATACACTAGACTTTATTTACATTAAACATGATATTTATTATAATTGCATTCACCAGAAGAATTTTAAATTATATAAGTGCAAATATGAGGGAAAATCATGCACCTGCTCCGCCTGTCTCTCGACCTCACCTAACAGAAGATCCAATCCTGGTTACTCCTCCTGAATCACAAGGAAGTTTTTTGTTATGATTCCTTCAAGCCGATATTATAGAGAATCCATATTCATCCATTACTCATATATTGCTTTCTATGCATGTTCATTTTCTTATAATAACATACATACATATATCATGTATATTTTTCAGAGTTAGTATTTCAATGTGCAAGTGTTCGTATGAATCAATTCTTTTATATTCTTACATATAGTATTCACGTGAAAGTCTACTGTTACTGTCTAACTTTGAACTGTTACTGTCCAATTTTCAATTGTTACTATCCAACTATTACTGTGTAGACATTGAACTGTTATTGTCCAAATATTACTGTCCAACCGTTACTGTCTAGACATTGAACTGTTACTGTCCAACTGTTACTGTCTAAACATTGAACTGTCTAGACATTTGAACTGTTACTGTCCAACAGTTACCATCTAGACATTGAACTGTTACTGTCCAACTGTTACTGTTTAGACATTTGAACTCTTACTGTCCAACTCTTACTGTCTAGACATTGAACTGTTATTGTCTGAACACTCATAAGATTTTTAACTATATCTAGAGTTCTAAAACTCTATTTTAAGTGAGATTAATCTCGTTAGAAAGTTAAGACACGAGGCTACAAGTTCTCTAAAGGAAGGAGAACCCAGTTCTGCCTTAAAGATAGTCAAAATTGCTCATAAACTAATCAGTCCTACTACCCTACATAATCAGTCACGACTCAGTCTCGATTGGTAACCCATAACTGGAGTTCTACATCTCCAAATTGAGCAAGACCAGTTTGATTGGTTAGCTAACATTCAAATCTATAATTTCTATGAGGAACAAGATCCTAATTCCCTCATCCTCCTACTCGAAATGTCACTGAAAGTCAGGAGACGAGTCTGTCCAGATTCGTCACCCCCTTCCATTCACACAATACTTTCATAAACTACATACCACACATGAATTAACTTAATTTTAACAACAAATATTTTTTTCCTAATTCATTTCTAAGAACCCTAAGCTATAATTCAATATCAAGGCATCAATTCATTATCGACTTTGAAATAAATTTTTAAGATCATGTTTAGAACACCTTACCCGGTACGAATTAAGATTTTGATCTTCAACCAGTTGAAGATTTTCAACTCCCTCCTTTCTTTTCATCTTGTTCAATTTTCTTGTTAATCCCTTGCACACAAGTGTTTATCCCATCTATAAATCCTTAATCTTGGAGGGGTTCTTGAAATTTTAGTGTTTCTCTCTTTATTTTGCAAGAATGGATACAAAACTCTCTATTTTCTTTCCTTATGGTTCTTGCAGATTTTTGGTGAGGAGAGGATATTTATACTCTATAATTTCCTTTATTTGCATTTAGGCCCCATTTCCTTTAAGTGTATTATTCTCTTCAATTAAATCCAACCCTCAACAGTACCGGGTTTATTATAATGTCTCGAATTATTTCGCCCAGAAATTTATATTCAAAAATTTCTGAATTTCTATTTTTATTTAACCATATGCATGAATTTCTTCACTTTTAATTTTTTTCCCGGGGTTTACACAAACTCTGGATTCGTCAGGATAAACTACTGCTTAATGCTTTAATTGCCTCTCTCTCCCCTACCATTATTCCTTTTATTGCTTGAGCAGGGACTGCTCAAGAAGCATGGACCATACTTGCCAACACGTATGCTAAACCTTCACGTGGTCGCATCAAACAAGTCAAAAACCATCTTAAAAACCCAATAAAAGGAACTCGGACCATTACTGAATATCTCGACTCTATTAAAGTCCATGCTGATGAATTGGCTATATTAGGCGCACCACTGGATCCAGAAAATCTCACTGACAAAATTCTGGATGGCCTAAATAATGACTACAAAGAACTTGTTCGTGCAGTCCAAGCTCGTGACACACCCATTTCCTTTCATGAAAAGCTTTTTTCTTTTGAAGCATCTACATCAGCATCCAATTCAACACCCCTCCCCATTACAGCCAATTCTACGCAAAAAACAACTCATGCATGGCGTGGACCCCAACCAAACACCAATTATCGCCCCCCTTATTCCTCCCCTGCAAATCCTTAATATTGGCGTTCTCCCACTAACACCACTTCCAGGCCTCCCTTCATCTCAGACACTCACCCTCACTATCGTCATACCCGACCTCCATCGAGACAATATCAAGGTTTTTGCCAAATCTGTGGCATTCAAGGCCACACAGCCAAACGATGTCCCTCCTTTCAACTGATACCGATTCAGTCCTCCAATATTAAGCCTTCAACAGCACAAAATTCAACTTCCCCTTGGCAGCCACGTGTTAACTTTAATGCAGCCAACACCCCATCCACCACTAGCTCCAGCATGGTTACTTGACAGTGGTGCATCTGACCATGTGATAGCAAATTTACACAATTTAAATTTATTTTTTCAAGCTGACCATATAAAATATTTCCTTGACATTTGCGTTCATAGGTAGACAAAATAATTTGCCAAGCCCAAACCCGTATTACTGCAATGTAAAATTATCATATTTAAAAAAAAATTAAAGTACCAAGATGTACAGTTTTGAATGACGAAAAAATTCACCTGGATCAGTGTTGTAGTCCACGGTGTTTCCTCGAAAATTTTTATGATTCTTTAGTTATTTTTTAGAATTTACTTTGAAAAAAAAAAGACATAAAAAGAAAAAATAATATAAAAATATTTCTATCTAGTATTTTTTATTTCCTGGTTGTATCTCTTTATTTCTTCAAAGCAAATAAATAAAATAATTAATAAAATATATTGATTACTTTATAAAAACCATAAAATTACTCGTGTTTAGTCAGAAGGGCTATAACAATAAACATACACTAATTGTGAAGATGATTTTTATCTATGCCCCGATAATATTAATCTTTAGCTAGTCAATTTGTTTATCCTCTTAAAAACGAGGGATAAAGAAAACACGACAAAATCAAGTTATTTTTTTCTTCACGAATGTCCTTTAAACATATCCTAGTTTAAATTATTTTTCGAGTTTAATAAACTAGATAATTGTATGTATTAATTTAGCTTGATTCAACTCGGATTTTTCTCAATATCAAGGCATTTTACCCATTCAGCTTGGCAAGAGAAAATGTTTTTTTCACTTAGATACATACGGACACAACAAGAATTATACTTTAAAAAATATTTTTGTTCAAAAATGTAAATTTGTAATTTGACTTAAAAAACACAGTTATAATATCAGAATGCATGCTGTTGATCCAAGACATAGATTAGTCAAGGCAGAAGAAAAAAAACTCTATTTATGTGATTAAAATTTAGGTTGAGCTATAACTCGGTAAACTTGAGTCTAACCTAATCACTATGTTGTTATGTTTTTACTTTATTTATAAAAAAGATTAATTAAAATAATATTTTTATTATTATTTAAAAAATATTATGGATTAACTTGAGTTGAACTTCTTTATCTGTGTCTCGAAATTGATCCAATGCCAATCTTGATTTAGGTTTTAGAGGATTGTTTAGAATTGCGTTACAAAATATTTTTTAAAATTATTTTTATATTTAAAAATATATTAAAATAATTTTTTATTTTTGATATAAATATATAAAAAACCATTATTTAGTTTTATGTTATTTTTTAAAAAAATATAATTTTAAAAAACACAAGAAGCTATTTTAAACACCATATCTATGTTATAAAAGTGATTGTGATGAACTCTGAGGAGTATAGTTTAATTTGGAGTATAGTTTAATTTGGTAGATTTTGGATTTGTTTTGTAGAGGTTATAAATTTGAGTTCTATAAATTTTAAAATTATTAAAATTTTATATAATTATTTATTTTAAAAGTCATAAAATTAATTGAAAATTACACGAGCTGCTCTGCCACTCGCATTAATAGAAAAAAAATGAGTGACTGTGATGGGGTGAGATTAATTAATTTTTACAGTCCCATACCGCCACTACCAGGAGTGCCTTCCCCCGTTTATCCTCTGCCACGCATTACATAGTAAACTGACATCATCTACAGTTACCCGAAAACAAACGTCTCATCCAGATTTTAACAAATCATAACCGCTACTTCATGCTTCTACCATGCTTTCTAATGGGACCCAATCAATCAACAATGCATTACATCATGAATAACAAACAGATCTGTACCGTCTATCACAATATTCCCTTCGATAGGTTGCACGCACGTCCTCCAGCTGGTGTTCTGTTTTCTTTTAGGACCACGCCCTCGTTCATATTGGCAGGCAAACTGTCCTCTTTTACCGCACAGTTATATCACGCTTCTCGTTTTTCTCGTGCCCTTCTTTGGCGCGTTTTTTCCCGGTCGTTTTTTTTTTTTTTTTGATAGTTTTAATATGTAATATCAAGAACAAAATAAAATCTGAAAAAAATAATTATAATATATTTTTAAGTAAAAAATTATTTAAAAAAACACAAAGCACCCCAATCTCAAACCAACACTTTTTATATACTTTTGAGCACTATAAGCCACAAATAAACTAATGGATGGACTTAAACCCAATAATCAAACAAGGATGACAAATTCTTCACTGCTAAACCGGATTATACAAAATTTAATTTCAAGACTCACTCGATACATACGCACATTTCAAACACAGGACTCGCACTTAAAATAGGTGAAGGTTTTGGACTTCATTTCTCCAGTTTTCAAAATTTATAAAATTGTTCAAATTTTAAAACTTTATTCTAGTCATACACCATTCTTAGTAAAAAAAGCATACTCCATGGGCTATAGAGCACTGTTTTAAAATTTGATCCAATCCAACAAGTTAACTTGTGATTTGGAATTTAAACCGACCAGATTTCAATAAAAATATAAAAAAATTTGATTATATATGACCTGGACATAGACATGAATTGACCTATAACCTAGTCAACCCCAAGAAAAATTTAGTTAAAATCTGTTGATTTTTTTCTTTTTAATTATTTTAAAAATGATGTTATTGTTTTATATAAAAAAAATTAGATTGACTAGATTAACTCGGGTCAATCTACCTAACTCGTGAAAATGTGCTATGCCATGGTCTACCTATTTTTTTTTAAAATATATTCTAATATATATATATATATATATATATATATAAAAGATTCTAGTAATTGATTCAAATGAATTTAATAAACTTGGTTAATTTAATAATAGATATTGATAACAAATAAAGCAAAAAAAAAAAAATGATTTAATGCAAAAGATAAATGCTTGTTAATATTATGAAAATATAACCTCACAATATTCCTAAAATGTCTTAATGATCTTATTAATTAAGAAAGTAAAAACATCAAATTAGAATGGGATGATTGCATAGAAAGAAAGATGAAAAAAAAAAATATGAATCTCAATTCTTAATAAATAAAAAATTAGAAAAAGAAAAATAGAAATTGACCCGATTATCTCTAAGCTATCACATAGGTGAATTCTAAAAATATATCCTCTAAAAGAACTGAACATGATAATCTTTTATCATCTAGCTATAGCAAAAATCAAATCAAATCTATAATCTAGTTATGGGACCGAGATAACTGTATAGAAAATAAATTGAATAAAATCACAAAGCTCAATTCTTAAACCAACCTAATATTGAAGGGGAAAATTTAAATAAAATAAAATAAATGCCCGAGTCGAACGTGGTGAACATGTTGCATCCATGACCCAAGACATGGTATCGGAATAACTCTACAGAAAGAAAATGTAAAAAAAAAAAACAAAGAATATCAATTTTCAACAAACTTAGTGATGATGGATGAAATTAAAAAAAACATGACCGAAGACAATCTAGTCTAACCTTCAAAACTTGTAACACAAATCATGTGGTCGGATCATGATATAAAAGGCAAACTCGGAAAAAATAAAAAAGTAAAATTCTCAACCAACCAAAAGAATTACATATAAATTTGAAGAAAACAAATTAAAAAAATTGACATAAAAAATAATTAGAGGTGAAATTGAAAACAATTTCAATTAAAAAAAGGATAAGAAAAACTAAAAATAAAAAAATGATGACTAAATTTGATATAAAAATCAAATGTCAAGAGATGAAATTAAGAAAAAATTCAATAAAGGATTTAAGACCAAATACATTGCAATTAAAAGAATGAGTACCAAATCTAATATAAAAATCAAATGTATAGGGATGAAATTGAAAAAAACAACTTAATAAAGGACTCAAGACCAAATACATTATATTAAAAAGAATGAGGATCTAATTTGAATCAACAAACAAATAACTAGACTTCTTTGTTTTCTTGCAATGGACATCATGTATTTCTAGGAGGGAGAGAGAGGAAAGCGGGAGGGAAGAAAAAACATGTTGTCGGAGCTCAGCCGCCGATCATCTGATAGCACACGCCTCATGATAGTGATGGGGTGGTGAGACGGATCAAACACCATCTCAAACGATGATGTTTAGAGTTGCTTTGGTGCCACACGCACCAACCAAATGGCATGAGCAGTGCTCACTTTCTAATGCGTGCTAGGTATATGCCAACCACTTTTTAATTTAAATGTAATTTTATATATATTAAAAGATTTATTCACCACTAACCCCACATGAAAATAAAAAAATAACTAAATAACTAAAGGTCATTGTATTCAAAGCTAAGAAATATTATTTTTTATGGGCATTTAGGTAATTGCACTTGACAAAAAATTTGAAAACCTAAAAAGTCCATTGACCTAAGAAAAATGTTTTTTTTTCCTTTAAAAGTGATTAAGTAATTACAATATGGATGAAAGATATAAAAATACCGATTAATCCTTTTTTTATTATTGTAATGACTAATAAATCTTATAAAATTAATTTTTCTACCTCCAAGCTCAAGCTCTGTGAGTATGTCAACTAAGGATAAAATAGTATAATGTGAGTATATGAACAGTTAATGTCTGCGTTGTTTTAGATTTTTGTATAATTAATTAAGGGTGAGCAAAAAAATCAAAAAATCGATTAAAATTTTGAAAAAATCGGCCGATTCGATTCGGTTCGGTTTTGGTTTTATAAGAAAAAAACTGAAAAAACCAAACTGAACCGAAACAGAAAAAACAGGAAAAAAACCGAGCCAAACCGAGCCAAACCAGAAAAAACTGAGCCAAACCGGTTTTTGCCCTAAAAAACTGAACCGAACCGAACCAAAACCGGTCGGTTTGACCCGGTTTCGGTTTTTTTTAAATCGGTTTGGTTACTTTTTTTTTATAAAAACCAAACCGAACCGAAAATGATCACCCCTATAATTTATTCATCTTACCAAACACTCCCAAGTATAATAATTATAGGTAAAACAAAACCACTACATTTGTCTGGTATATTCAAATAAATTTCATAAACTTCTTCTAACCTCAAAATTTGAACCTAGAAAGTTAAGAAATGAAATTCACATCCTTAGAGCTCATAGCAAATTCTAAAGCTAGAATTTCCACATCAAAATCACAAAAGTGAAAAAAAAAATACATTAACATGAGCTTCATTCAGGACCTCAATTTAAGCTCCAATTTGATTTGTTGATGATCTCCCTCCCATCAAACGACATAGCTGTTAACGTCAAAGGAAGCATCGGCATTTATCTCATGAGCTTGGAGTTTTTGTCTTTAGTGGTGTCCAATACACTATCCTATATATAAATAATACCATGGGTAAAATCAAATTTTTTTTAATATACAAAAGAAACATCCGCACATTGTTAGCATTTTTCTAGTAAATAAATTTTTAAAATATGTGGAGTTTGATCTGATATGAGCTCATCAGTTTAATGAGTTAAAAAACAACCTGAATGACCAGTAAAAACTTAGTTTAATTTACAAAAATTCAAGACAATATTTTTTTTAAAAAAAAATAATATTGGAATGAAAACTTATTAGATTGATACAGGCCAACTTAATTTAGCCTGTTAAATTTATGGCTTGGATCATGAGACCATGATAACTTCATATAAAACAAATCAAAACAAATCATAAAACTTAGTTTTCAATCAACCTAATATTGAAGGATGAAGTTGAAAAGAAAATTAAAAAATAACAAAAAAAATTAACCTGAGTTAATTTACCAAACTCATGACCCAAGTCATGAGATTGAGATAACCTCATAGAAAATAAACAAAAAATAACTTGAGTCAACGTGGGTTAACCTGTCAAATCCACAACCAATATCACGAGACTGTGATAACCCCATAGAAATAAATCAAAATAAATGATGAAACTTAATTTTCAATAAACTCATTGTTGAAGATTGAAATTGAAAAAGTTTCAATCTAAAAACATTACACAATAAAATGATGTAAGTCTACATGGGTTAACTCGCAAAACACGTGACCTGAGTCATAAGACGGAGATAAATCTCATAGAAAACAAACAAAAATAAACCATGAAGCCTGATTCATAATCAACTCAATTCTAAAGGATGAAATTGAAAAATACATGTCCATTAAAAAAAAAACAAGAAAAACTCAAGTCAACTGAGTTAATCTGTCAAACCTATAATCCAAGTCATGAGATCGAGATAACATTATATATAAAAAGCAAATCAAAATAAATGATGAAGTTTAATTCCTAATCAATTCAAGGTTGAAAGATGGATTTTTGTTTTTTTTTAAAACATCAATTCAAAAAGAAAAAAAAACTATAGCCAACTGAGTTAACCCACCAAACTAAAATAAATCATGAAATGTAATTCTTAATCAACCCAATATTAAAGGATAAATATTTTTTAAAAAATCAATTATTAAAAAACAAGAAAAATTCAAGTCAACCTGTCAAACCTGTGACACGGATTATGAGACCATGCTAACTCTATATAAAACAAATTATATTAAAATTAAACTAAATATTGAAATTAGAAATTAGAAAAAAAAATAAAGAAAAAAAGCACTATTTCATATGATAGTGAATAGTAGAATAACCGCATCTTTTAGTTTATACTTTAATAAAAAGTAAATTTGAAAGTGTAACATAATTACTTAGCACTCTGCATGTAAAGTTGAAGAATCGATATGTAATTTCTAAGTTCGAGCATTGACAGGTTACAGTCATTCTGAATTATATAAGTTTTCAAAGTTTCCACAATAACTGGGACCACAAGATGACATTTTTGAGGTTGAACAGGTTACAGTTATCAAACTCTTCCAAGCTATTGTTAGCCACATACTCTTCTCTCATCTGTGCTTTCTGCTCTTCTTTTCTGGTTACTGCTTAAGCAAATCAGCTCTTGCAGAACATCTTCAATCCAGGTAAAGTACTTAAACTTCATCTTCTTCATTCTGCTGGTGTTTCTGTTTTTCACATGTAACTATTGTTTGAGTCTTTTTAAGTAACGAAAAGGTTGTAACTATTATTCTCTGCTGTTTTTGCTTAATTAGTTTAGTTTTACACTTTCTTTTTTCCATTAATTTTTATTCAATACTTTGACTTTTATTTTCTATAGGAAAAAATGGTTCGATCAAATGATCCATTTTGGAATGATGTTGAAGATATGAATAACGGCGGCATGAAGTGTAAATTTTGTGGGCATTTATTTGCCGAGAACACTTCCATTTCGAGGATCAAATGGCATTTGTCAGGAGTGAAAGGGCGTGGTGTTAAAATATGTGAGAAAGTTCCTGAAGAAGTTCGAAATGTAGTCCGTGCAGCAATGGATGGCTCTCCAGAAAAAAAACTTAAAACCGTAGCAGGCTCAAGCAATAACAAGGTCACTATTGCAGTTTTAGCTTCTGCCCAAGAACAAAACAATGATGAAGTGATGGCACAAGAAGGAGATGCTCTTTTCGTTGGAGAGCGCGAACATTGGCTGAGTAGCTTCACTGATGAAGACATTGAGCTTCTGAGAGGTATCTTTCATGAGAGAACATCAATTAATCAAGCTGATGAGCCTCGAGGAGATTCATCCCAGCCAACAGATCCATTGTGTCTTGACCATGGAAGATATTATGATCGACCCCGTGCTCCATTAGTAAACAATGATGTAATTCTGAATCTTGTGGAGGACATGGTTAGAGTGAGGACAGAACCAGTGGAGGAGAAGAAGGATGTGGAGAAGAATAGTGGAAGATTAGTGCAGCCTGGCGCAGCAGCTAGCTCTTCTGGAGGGTTTGCAAGCAACACAAATGAGATTAAAGGAGATGCACTACCAACGAGAAAGCTGGTGGGTCAAGCATTCGAAGACCACAAGAAGACTATCCGGTCTTGGTTGATGCATGATAAAGTTTCAAGAATTAGCATCTATGGGATGGGCGGAGTGGGTAAGACGACGTTGGTGACACACATATATAATCAGCTTCTAGAAAGACCAGACACTTTAGATAGAATTTGAGAAAATGTTAATCTCTGTTTCTCTGATTACTAAGATCAGAGATAACCACATATACATACAATCCTTGGAGAATCTGTTACAAGGAGAAACGGTTATAACAAGAAGAGGTTAACTGCCAGCACAACTGGCTTAACTAACATAACTGTATAACTAACTTTTTGTTATATGTAACTGACTTTAACTAACTTGCTAGTTACGTAACAAACTCTTCCCGTGTTGGTTTATCATCCCCCCGCAAGTGAAAGGGTCTGGGGACGATGCACAGTTGAGACTTAAGGAACAAGAACCTTGCACTTGGTAGATGCTTGGTCAATAAATCAGCTGGCTGCTCTTCAGTAGGAACAAACTGTAGCTGTAATTTTCCTTTGAGAACTGGTCAAGAATGAAGTGGAGATCAATCTCTATGTGCTTCGTTCGGGCATGGAAAACGGGATTCTCTGCCATATGATAAGCATTGATATTGTCATACCAGAGAAGAGGAATAGCAAGAGGAGAAACACACAGCTCTTGTAGTAAAGCCTGCATCCAGATGATTTCAGCAGTAGCTAAAACCAGTCCCCGATACTCTGATTTTGCACTGCTGCGAGACACTACCTTCTGTTTCGTTGAGGACCAGGAGACTAAGTTATCCCCTAAATAAACTAGATATCCACTCGCACTTCATCGATCATCAGGTTGAGCCCCCCAGTCTGCATCTGTGAAACCTTCAACTGTCAAATGAGGTGAAGGACATAGCAATAATCCATCATGCAACGTGCCTTTGAGATACCGAAGGATCCTTTTGACAGAAAGCCAGTGAGCTGTGGTTGGTTGTTGCATGAATTGGCATGCCTTATTAACAGCAAAAGCAATGTCAGGTCTGGTAATGGTAAGGTACTGAAGGGCACCTACTATACTGCAATATTGAGTGACCTCTTCCATAGGAGCACCATCAAACTTGGACAAATTTTGCCCAATAGCGCCAGGAGTTTTGGCAGCTTTGGTATTAAACATTGTTGTGCGATGCAGTAAATCAGAGGTATACTTGGTTTGGCTTAAATGCATACATCCTTCAAGATAAGAAACTTCTATTCCCAAAAAGTAGGAGAGCCGCCCCAAGTCACGTAAAGCAAAGACAGAATCAAGTTTGGTAATGAGTGAAGAAATATGTTGAGATGAGCTGCCAGTGATGAGAATATCATCCACATAGATTAGAACTATCAGAGTTGTGGAAGCACCAAAATGAAGGAACATGGAACTGTCGGTCCTAGAGTTACTGAATCCCCATTGTAAAAGAGCTGAGCTGAGCCGTTGGAACCAAGCTCGTGGAGTTTGTTTCAAACCATATAAAGCTTTCTTCAATCTACAGACTTTAGTGGGAAACTTAGGATCCTCGTAGCCTGGAGGCTGTGTCATATAAACCTGCTCCTTTAACTCACCGTTTAGGAATGCGTTATGAACATCAAGTTGACGAATTTCCCACTGAAAACTGATTGCAACAGTTAAGATGATTCGAATAGTGGCAGCCTTAACAACCAGACTAAATGTTTCAAAATAATCAAGGCCAAGAGTTTGATGATACCCTTTAGCCACAAGCTTGGCTTTATACCTGTCGATGCTCCCATCTGGCTTGTGCTTCAACTTATAAACCCACTTACAACCGATTATATTAACAACAGCAGGCTGGTCAACAAGATCCCAAGTATGGTTTTTATGTAGAGCAGCTATCTCTAGATCCATAGCCTGATTCCAATTTGAGTCTTTGAGGGCCCGACTGAGAGTGGATGGTGTTGAGATTTTTGTGGCAGAGAGATCAAAAATGGTCTTTTTCTTGGTTATACCATGCATCAATCGTGTGGTCATTCGTGGAGCTGGAGCAGAACAAGTATCCCGATCCTCAGGAATTGATGCAAGTCCAGAATGAGAGACAGGAGTGGATGTGGAACCACTCATAGAACGTGTACTGTCACTTGAGAAGGGTAAAGCAGACTGTGGTGGTGAATGACTGATGTTTGTAGGTAAAGAACTGGGGAAAGGTAAGATAGCTGGAGTGAGGATCTCTGCTGGGGGATCTCTGGTAAGGGAAGGTGTAGTGTCAAGGAATTTGGTTTCATCAAATACAACATGGGGTGTGACATATACACGTCCAGTTAGAGGATCAAGACACAAATAGCCTTTGTTTTGGAAGCTATACCCAAGAAAAACACACTGAGGAGATCTGTACTGCAACTTGTGACTATTGTAGGGATGAATGAATGGATAGCACAGGTAACCAAACACTCTGAAAGACTTGTACTCAGGAATTTTGTGAAAGAGAGTGTAATAAGGTGAGTCATTGTTTAGTACCTTGCTTGGCATCCTGTTGATGAGGAAAGTGGCTGACTGGAAGGCATATTGCTAGAACTGCATTGGTAAGGAGGCGTGAGCTAGTAAAGCCAACCCAGTTTCCACAACATGCCTATGCTTCCTCTCTACTCTCTCATTCTGAGCTGAAGTATAAGGGTAAGAAAATCGATGCAAAATGCCAGACTGTTGGAGAAATGTCATAAAGGATCGATATTCACCACCATTGTCAGATTATAGACATTTTATTTTTGCATCAAACTGATTTTCTACTAGAAGTTTGAACTGTTTGAAAACTGAGAAAGCTTGATCCTTGATTTGCAGAGGGTAGAACCATGTATAACGTGAATAATCATCGAGAAAAAGAATGAAGTATTTTTCCCCTGATGTAGACTTGAGCATGGCAGGTCCCCAGATATCAGTGTGAATGAGTTCTAAAGGTTTGGAAGCACGAGAAAGTGAAGGATGAGCAGGCAACCTGTGACTTTTGGCCATTTGACAAGAAGGGCAAACAGTAGAGCAAACAACAGTTTTATTCCTATCACAAGAGACATTACAACTTTGCATTACTTAAACTACAATGTCAGTGGCAACATGGCCTAGTCTGTGATGCCAAAGTTCCACTTTATTATGAACAGGATTGAGTCTATGGGAATGAAAGGTGGAAATATTACGAACTCCAACATATGCCATTTTCTTGTTGTTGTGCAGTACTAGAAACCTGTAAAGCCCATTCTCAAGTCTGCCTCGCGCTAGCACCTTCTTCGTATGCAGGTCCTTCACAATGAAACTATTAGTCCGAAACTCAATTAAGGCATTATTGTCTGAGCAGAATTTAGCAACACTTATCAGGTTGGCTGAGATAAAGGGAACATGAAACACTTTTCTGAGTTGAAAAGAATGTGACTTAGAGACTAGCCGGTGGGAACCAGTGTTTGAAATGGATAGATGCTTACCATTACCAACTATGACTCTGTCTATGCCTGTGTAAGGTGCAGAATTGTTGAGGTTCCCTTCATTCTGAGTCAGATGGTGACTTGCTCCAGAGTCAAGATACCAATCGTCACCTGCAGAATTATAAGAAGATGTAACCATAGCAGGTATTGTGTTTTAATTTCCAGCATTCAAAGAGGAAGTACCATTATTTTGTGAGTTTTGATACAAGATATCAAAACGATGGTAACAAACATGAACAGTATGACCAAACTTGCCACACAACTGACATTGTGGCTTTTCAGAATTGGTTGAATTGTGTCTCCCATTATATCCATATCTACCCCCACGACCACGACCTCTGTAAGTGTAGTTGCTGGTATTTGAAATATGGTTGTGTCCTCGGCTGCCATTGTATTTTCTTCCACCACCTATGTTATTAGAGGAAGAGGTATAACAGGCAGACATAGGGGAGATATGATCAAGTGAGCTTTGTTGCTCAAGACGATGCTCAAATGCTAGTAACATACTATGAACTGCTTCAATAGAGATCTTGTCATCTCTAATGTTGATGGCAGTGACTACTGCATTATAGTCAGAACCAAGGCCTCCAAGGAGATTCATTACCTGATCTTGTTCTAAAACAGGTTCTCCAATAGCTGCTAGATTATCTGCAGCTCCTTTGACCTTCATGATGTAATCTATCATGGACAGAGATCCTTTCTTCGTGGATTGTAATTCAAGCCATAGTTACATGATTCTGGCTTTTGAGGAAGATGAAAAAGTTTTCTCCAAAGCATTCCAGGCAATGTGAGATGTATTGTAGCCAATGATCTGTGCCATGATAGCAGGTGTGAGAGATGAGTATATCCAGCTGAGAATTGTGCGATCTTGTCTTCTCCAAGCGACAAAAGATGGATTAATCACTCCTGGGCTCAACTCCTTCTCTGGACAGATGGTTGTGCCATCTATGAAGTCCTCAAATCCATTGGCAAAGACAACATTATCAATCTGAGACCTCCACAAGACGTAATTTGATCGATCAAGTTTCACAAGTAATGTATGATTGAGCATCTGATGAGTGGAAATGGACGCCATTGTTGTGCTTTGTCCAGAACCAACCTGACCAGAGGTAGATGAAGATTGATTAAATACAGAAGCCATGGCTAAAAAAAAATAAACTCAAGCTCTGATACCAAGATAGAATTTGAGAAAATGTTAATCTTTGTTTCTCTGATTACTAAGATCAGAGATAACCACATATATATATATATACAATCCTTGGAGAGTCTATTACAAGGAGAAACGGTTATAACAAAAAGAGGTTAACTGCCAGCACAGCTGGCTTAACTAACATAACTGTATAACTAACTTTCTGTTATATGTAACTGACTTTAACTAACTTGCTAGTTACGTAACAAACTCTTTCAGTGTTGGTTTATCAACTTTCAATCATGTTTTCTGGATTACTGTTTCACAAGATACCAGCATTAACAGATTGCAGAAAAGTTTCGCAAGATGTATTGGTTTAGATCTTTCTAATGAAGATGAGGAGCTGCACAGCGCGATCATATTGAGAAAAGAATTAATGAAGAAAAGGAAATGGGTTTTGATTTTAGATGATCTGTGGAAGGCTTTTGACTTACAAAAGCTGGGAATTCCTGACCAAGTTAAGGGATGCAAGTTGATTCTTACAACTCGATCAGGAAGAATTTGTCAACAGATGAAAACCCAACACACAATCAAAGTGCAGCCTATTTTGAAGGAAGAAGGTTGAATTTTGTTTATTGAGAGGCTCGGAAATGACATAGCACTTTCTCCAGAAGTGGAACGAATTGCAGTAGATGTTGCAAGGGAATGTGACGGTTTGCCATTGGGAATTATTACAATGGCAGGAAGCATTAGGGGAGTGGATGACCTACATGAGTGGAGAAATACATTGAAGAAATTGAAAGAATCAAAATTTAGAGACATGGAAGATGAGGTATTCCAGTTGTTGAGGTTGAGTTATGATCGGCTAAAAAATGATTTAGCACTACAACAATGTCTCTTGTATTGTGATTATATCCTGAAGATCATAAGATTGAAAGGGAGGAGTTGATATGTTATTTGATTGATAAGGGAATAGTTGAAGGAACGAGGAGCAGACAAGCAGCATTTGACGAGGGTCACACGATGCTTAATAAACTTGAAAATGTTTGTTTACTGGAAAGTTGTTTTGATTGTTATCACCGTAGATGTGTCAAGATGCACGACTTGATTAGGGACATGACCCTCCAAATACTCCAAATGAACTCTCCAGTTATGGTCAGGGAATATGAGGAAGAAATACCAGATGTGGATATGTGGAAAGAAGATCTAGTGAGAGTCTCTTTGAAGGGTTGTTATTTCAAGGAAATTCCATTCACCAAGGTGTCCCAATCTGTCAACTCTATTGTTACGCAATAATGAAGGGTTGGAATTTATTGCAGCTTCTTTTTTTGAGCAATTGCACGGACTCAAGGTTCTTAATCTGTCTTATACAAATATCATAAATTTGCCTGATTCTGTTTCTGAATTGGTGAGTCTTACTGCATTATTGCTCAAAGGGTGTGTGAACTTAAGGCTTGTACCATCATTAAAAAAGCTCAAGGCGCTGAAGAGGTTAGACCTCTCTCGTACTGCACTTGAAAAGATGCCTCAAGGCATGGAATGTCTATCCAACCTGAGATATCTTAGGATGAATGGATTTGGGGAAACGAAGTTTCCTAATGGGATATTACCTAAACTCTCTCACCTACAAGTCTTTGTATTAGAGGATGAGTTTCTTACTTGTCCGATAATAGTCAAAGGAAAGGAAGTAGGATGCTTGAAGGAGTTGGAAACTGTGGTATGCCATTTTGAAGGTCAATCTGACTTTGTGGAGTATCTCAATTCTCGGGATAAGACCCGATCACTAAGTACGTACTGTATTTTTGTAGGACTACTGGATGGAGATGATTATAGTAAAATGATGGATGATCATCACAGAAGTAAAACAGTTGCCTTGTGTAATTTGAGTATCAATAGGGATGGAGATTTTCAAGTCATGTTCCCAAATGACATTCAAGAATTGGTTATTTATAAATGTTCATGTGATGTTTCCTCTCTAATAAAGTATGCAACTGATCTAGAGGTTATCAAGATATGGGATAGCAATAGCATCGAGAGCTTGGTTTCATCTTCTTGGTTCTACTCTGCTCCCTTACCATTGCCATCTTATAATGGTATATTTTCTGGTCTTAAAGAGTTTAATTGCTATGGATGTAGAAGTATGAAGAAGTTGTTCCCTATTCTCTTGCTACCATACCTCGTAAACTTGAAAGTGATTAGAGTTTTTTATTGTGAGAAGATGGAGGAGATAGTAGGGACAAGATCAGATGAAGAAGGGGTTATGGGTGAAGAAAGCAGCAGTAGCAGCACTGAATTCAAACTCCCAAAGTTAAGAAATCTGGAATTGAGAGGATTACCAGAACTGAAAAGCATTTGTAGTGCAAAACTGGTTTGTGATTCTCTCCAACATATTTGGATAGCAAATTGTCAGAAGGTGAAGAGGATGCCTATTTGTCTTCCGTTGCTTGAAAATGGCCAGCCATCTGCTCTCCCTTCTCTTCAAAATATCTTTATATATCCAAGAGAATGGTGGGAGTCTGTAGTGGAGTGGGATCATCCTAATGCTAAGAACATCCTTCGTCCCTTCGTAAAGTTTTTGTAGGAGACGAACTCTGCTCTCTGCCTTTAATATAATATAATATTGAATTACAGGTACGCACCGTTTTTTTAATTCCTCTCTCTGTCTCTCATTCTCTCAATATGCCTTTAATTTAATTACACGTAATGAGATAGTTTTTAAAATCTTTTACAATTAAAATATATATTTGTAGAGAAGGATATGATTTAAATTTTTAAGTTAAACGAATTGTTTTTTTCTAATACATGAATTTTTTACCGAAACAATTTTTTTTATTAATAGAAAGTTTTTTGTATTAAAAATAAAGGCAATTAATACATTTTTTAAATAAAATAAGAGCTTGATTGCTTGACATTCTTCTGAGATCGATGATTATGGTGGATTTGGAATGATTCCTTTTAATTGTTGTGGGATATCTGGGTACATAACCTCTTTCTGTCTCTCTGAATCTTTCTGTCTACTTATAACCAATTCTCTTCCTGATTCAAGCCTTGTTGTCTACATTAAGTTTGATCCACAAAGAAGCAAAAGAATGGCGTGACCGCGTGAGTCAGTAGTGGAGTGGGAGCATCCTGATGCTAAGGATGTCCTTCATGGCCTTGCATGGTTGTGGGACACCATTAAGGTAGACCCCTTACGGCTTGGTAAGCATTATATATGTTTTAGTTTTGAATTATTGACTTTAATTGTGATTGATTATATGAATATTCCAGATATGCTAGATGGATAGTATTTTTGAGAGTTCGTTTGGTTTCAAAGTTTATGGCTTTTAATTACTTGGTGATCTTTTGTAGGAGGATGGTGAAGGATGACAAGCCTGTTATTTATGAATGAATAAGGGTAGGAAAGAAAGCATACTCTGAATCACTCTTACGCTGTTTCAGTTACGTCCTCTGTTCTGCTTATGGTGACAGAGAGGCTGCTAAGTTGATAAGGACTATCGTTGGTGTTTTTCAGGCTTGTGATTCACTTGGTCTCATGCATAGAGAGGACAACCATCTCCTCCCCCTTCTCTTAGAAGAACGAAAATAAAACCAAAATAATGGTGGGAGTCAGTGGTGGAGTGGGAGAATCCTAATGCCAAGGATGTCCTGAGTCCCTTTGTCGAGTTTTGGTAGGAGGATATAATATTAGATTGTATTTCTCTTTCTCTGAATCTCTCTGTCTGCCTTTAATTTAATTTTAATGAATTATTAGCCTCAACCATAACCATTTAGTGCTTCCTTTCTTAAGACTTCCTTTCTTATTGATTCCTCTGTTTATCAAATGTTTCTTGTGATAGTCCAAGTGGCTTCAGTAATACCTGGTCACTAACCTGCCAAGGGTATTCTGCAGGTGCGCTCTCCGCAGCTAAGACAACTGATGAGTAAATATTCTCATCTTCATGCTCAGCCGCAACAATGTATCCTGCGCAATATGATTCTGCAGTACCCCCTTCATTCCTTCAAATCATTACATTCCGAGAAAAAAATATCAAATATCTGATATGTGCCAAGTGAGTGGCTCTTTGTTCTGTTGCTGAACATCTTACATGAACACTGGCAACCATGCTTTTTTTGGATAATCATCATAAGTATATTGAAAAGACCATAGCCAAAGCAAAATACATGAACACCGGCAACCATGCTCTTCTTCCAGTTCACTTACATGATTGTTTCCCTTGGTTCCACTTTAGCCCCGGTCTGTGCATAGTAATGGATGCTTGGTGATTATTGAACTGATAGTGATATGGTTGGCTTGGTTTGGTTCTAAGTACTACTCTAGTTGTCTTCATTTTATTGGCGGCGCGATGATTTTAGCAATTAGTACTTGCGGTTGGGGAGGAGGAGGGAAATGCGTTTTGATGTATGGTTTTTTGTCAAGTCGAAGACCACCATAAAACATGAAAACTTGACTGCCTTTTAGCTTGTT
>Ga0325411_1000353_pt1 | contig 46965 bp, 17 predicted proteins | sample PopdelMetagenome_13_FD_206181 | JGI IMG/M metagenome (GOLD analysis project Ga0325411, IMG submission 206181) | Populus deltoides microbial communities from Bellville, Georgia, United States - Xylem-PdIQD-R4 | ecosystem: Host-associated > Plants > Phyllosphere > Stem > Wood/Secondary xylem...
AATTAATTCAATATCTGGATGTTTTGTGCAAGCATTGTTTTGTAAATAAAAATCCATTATGGTTTTAAACATAAATTTAAAATAAAATATTAAAACATTAATTAGTGATATATTATGGTTCTAAACATAAAATTCCTTTTTACCTTTATATTGTTTTGTCTTTATATAATATGTTCTAAGCAAATAATCATTAAGTTAGTGAAAGATTTTCTTATTTAGTTTTTATGTAAATTTAGAGAAAAAAACATCCTATCAAATAGATACAAGTTACTTTGGTTAATTAATTTTTTTTAACTGATTTAAATTTCAAAAAAGTATATAAAATAAACTATAATCTATTTTTATTAATTGATTTTCTTCAATATTCATATATAAAGAAGATTTCTAATAAATTATATATGTAAAATATATTTTACAAAAACTATACTTTTTTAAAAACAGAGAGGAATAAGGAAAAAAAATGGATGGGGAGATCAGACCTCGGCCTAGAGCAAATAGATAATGATTGGGCACCTCTTTTTGCAGGGGGCCTCGCCAATTTATGGAAAACGATTTAAACTCCTACGAAAGTTGTCAATACCCATATAAAATTATGTTTTGAGCTTGTTCTTCACTTCAAAAATATATGAAAACACTCCTAAAAGACACCTTCCAAAACAAAAATTCAAGATTTAAGTTTATAAATCTAAAATTTTAAATTCATAGATCTCCCAAATTTCATGATAAAATTATCAACACAGAGATTCGTTTTAGATAATGTTTGGAAACACGGTATAAACTGTGTTTTATAAAAATTTAATTTTTTTTGTTAATTTTTTTATATGTTTTGGATTATTTTGATGCGCTGATCTCAAAAATAATTTTTAAAAAATAAAAAAAATATTATTTTAGTGTATTCAGCACGAAAAATACTTAAAAACAACAACCAATCTACCAAAACAGGCTATTGTAATGCAATGGAATAAGATAAGATAAGATTAAAAAATTGGTTCCTAGCACATTGCTCTCACCTTTGGAATGCGTCATCTCTATACACCCTGCATGTTTTTACTAGTTTTGATCATTTCTGAAATTACATATTGGGCCTAGATAATATAAATAAAATTACAAATAAATATATTTATTCAAGTATAAATCTTAATTTATTTTGAGAGTTTATCACGACTAAAAGAAGCTTCGTGTTTTAGTTAAGTTATTGTTTTCAGCCTTTGAATTAGTGCTTTCTAAGATTTATTGGGTAATTAATTAATACTTACACGTGATTAAATGTTAATTACAAGAATTACAATTTCATTAAGGTGCCATAATTATCTTTATTATAAAAAATTTATTATTGATTGTCTTCTATAATAAACTTTAATCCCTAGAATTATTAACATCCTATAATTAACTGATAAACATAAATCTTAAGGTTGTTTTGGTCTCCTTCCTAAATCAGCCCTCTTTTCATACTTTTTATAGAAAAAGGAATATTCTTTCATTGAGACTAAAAGACATCAACTTTTATTGTAGCAAGGTGATATTAATTTTTTTTTAAATTTAGTTCTTAAATGTTTTTTTTTTCAATTGCATTCTTTCATGCCAACTTTGATGACCAATTGATAATAATTTGTTAAGAAAATAAAAATTAAATGATTGGAGAGCAAAGTGTGAAAACTGAGAAAACATATGGTTAATCTAGAATTTGAGTAAAATATTCATTTTCATCCCTTTACTTTCATTTTTAACCTTGCCAATCACTATATTTTTCAAAAAGTCAATTATGACCAAAAACTTATTTTTCTTATTTTTGAGTCCTTAATTAGGGATAAGATTGTTGGATTTCAGTGGTAGAAAAAGAAAATCGTTGTTGACATCAATTCCAACAATAAAAAAAGTTGATCTTAATATCAACAAGTTCCATTCTATTAAAGGATAACTTGGGTGTTATTTCACCTAACATTACCGAAGAAAGTATATCTAATCTCGGGAAGTTTTTGGATTTCAAGTTAATTGTATATTTTTAGATCGATTTTTGAATTATTTAAAGGCATAAACGATTTTATTTAGGTCTTTAGATTGTTTACTATGTGTTTTTACTAAAACAAAATGGTTGTAAAAAGAATATTTTTGGTTAAAAACCCCTACCCCAATTTTCTGGTGATCAAATGGTCACCAAATTTTGGACACGCAAATGACACATCATTTGTTTACGTAAAAGGTGTGTCATCCACTTACATCGACAATGTGTTATCTATGTTTTTTTTTTTAGAAAAAAAAGATCGAATAGTGTGTTCTTTGTCCTCTATTATTTTGAAAGAAAAAAAATAGAGGTGTCACGTTAAGCCAAATCTCTTTACATGGGCCTGTCATGCTAGTCAGACCATTTTTGTTGTCCAGGCTCATGGATTGGCACACACACCTGACCTTTTATGTGTGTGTGTGTTATTTATACTCTTCATAATTATTAAACACAACCCATAACAGGACTCATAAACAGAACCAAGCGGGTTAAATTAGGTTAACCAAAAAAATAAATTCATTTCTTTGTTTTTTTATAAAAGACTCAAATGATATTGTTTTGTTTTTTTAAGAAAAAATCAATGGGTTTCAAATTAGGTTTTAACCAAATTAAAAATCAAACTTGGCTTTTAAACGAGTATTGTCAAGACAATTACTCCCTTTATTTGTTTACACTTGACCTAGCCTAGGCCTGGGTTATAGGTCAAAATTTAAAATTTTCAACCCCAAACACTTTAAAAATATATTTCATTTCATTTTTTTTAATATTTTAAAGTCTATTTTGTGTAAAAAAAAAGGCCTTTTTTATCCAAATTTTAAATTCTTTTATCCAAATTTTAAATTAGCCTTGTTTTTATTGTAGTCCCACGAGCTACCTTTATTTCTTCTTCTTTGAAAATATTATTTTTTGTTGTTATGTATTAAAAAAAATTCACATGCTCTTGGTTGGTGTATAATTGAAACTAGTTTTGAAAATAAAATTTTTTTTAGATTCAGTTAGGTACATAACCTAAATCATGAATTTAATAGGTTAACTTAAATTATTTCATGTTTTTTTTCTTATTTTAACTCAATACTTTTGTTTCTAATTTAATCCTTCAACGTTGAGTTTATTGAAAAATTAAGAATCATGATTTTTCTTGGTTCACTTTTTATGAAATTATCTTATGACTTAAGTCATAAATTTAGCTCATTAACTCGAGTTTACCAATGTTGATTTAATTCGCCACCATGCCAATACTTTTTAAACAAATATCACCTAATATGTGTTAGATTTTGAATTTTTTTTTTAACTTTTAGAAAACACATTAATAATGTCTAGATATTTTTTTGTATTAAAAAAAAAATTAATCCATCCTACAACACACCGAGACCCATTAATCTAGAAATCTTTAGAGACGATTCTTGAAATATTTTATTAAATTCATGTATACAATTTTCAATTTGTGATTATAATTTTTTTTGTGTCAAAAAAAGCATTGTCAACAGTTGCACATGCAATTTTTTTTAATGTTGAAAAATGATTATCCAGCCCAAGGTGAAGCATGGCCACATAGCAAGTAAAAACTAAAAATTACATAGTAGAATTTTGTATATCATAAAACAAATATAATTAGCTTATAAAACATCTTCCTGCAGTAAATATACCTTAATATAATGTGATCATCAAAAATCAATATTCATTGCTCTGTAATAACTCAAGAAAAATATTAAGATAGCTTTTTTAATTTTAATTTACTTTTAAATTGTTTTATATTTAATTTAGAGTTCTTTTTATTATTTGATATTCAAAGAAACAGAAAGGTATTAAGATTTCAGTTTATAAGAATATGGAGTGGGATTAACAAGTTGTTAATTGAAAATAACACTATCTAAGTTATAATTAATTAATAATTTAATATTTGAAATCTAACTTGCATGATAGCAAGTGAATTTAGCACTTAATAACTTAATTAAATGCCAATATCTGCATTATATAATTGCATCAATAGAAATCAATTTCCTCTTATATTTTTCAATCAGTAAACGTACATGGAACAAATTAGTTTCGTACATACTCTGCAAATTTAATTACATATATGATCCATTAATTATTTGATAGCATATTAATTTATTAGAACAGACGTGAAGATTATCAACATAGTTGGAAAGAATTTCGATGAACCATGACACTTTACCGTATGATAATTTTTTAAAAGTTGAATAATTATCAACATAGTTAATAAAAAAAAATTCAATGAAACCAAATCTACCCAAATGAAAGCTCCCAGTACTGTGAGGAATCTATTAACACTAAATTAAACCATTTTATCTCCAAAATTGAGAGTTACGATGATATAAAATTTTAAATCTAAAAAATTCAAATCAATTTTAATGTTTATTGATTATTTGAAAATAAATTTCGAGGTTATATTTGAATTTAGAAGGATTAGGGGAGTTTTCAGAAGTATTTTTTGTGGTAAAAAAATGAATAGAGAATTGTGAATTACCATGTTACCCTCGAAACCTACTAGGTTCAACAAAGAAAACAACTTGAATGATGCATCATCTGCGAGGTACAAGGTTCAATATTGTGCCTTGTTTTTCTTGTATTTATAAATCTTCTCCTAAACAAATTTATTTTTATTTTATATATGTAACCAACAATTTATAGAAGTAATCAACACTTCTATAAACTGGCTTCCATTCATGTTTTGCTAGATTCTTTCTTTGCAAGGATGATTTGCGACCAACTAATTTAAGCCCGAGTATACGGACATGTTTATGGCATCGGACTACGTGATTGACCGGGCCAGAATCTTCGACGCAAAGAGGAAGTTGCTGGTGTGGAATTTGATTTCTGGAACAGCTTGTTTGCTGCTGTGGCGCTGGAGGAAGAGGGCATTACTCGATATTTCTCATCCTTCAGCAGTGGTTATTGCTTAGGCTAAAGAAATCAAGAGACCGCGCGCACTCTGTTATTTCTAGCTAGCGAACTCTGAGCAACCTGGGGTCAAGAAGACATAATTGCTTCTTGACTGGTATCCTCCATGGCGTCAAGTTAGATCGATCTTCCTGTAACAGAGCGAGCAGTAGCAAGGGGTGTTCTGTGTTCATTCGTGTTTTTTTGTGGGGCGTGGTTAGGCGGCTTTGCTTATTATACGCGGAGCTGTCAGGGGCCGGCCCTCACTGGACATCAAATGGCAAGGACGAAGGCACTGATCGCAGACCCTGACTTGAAGCAGTATTTGGATGAACGTATGTTGCATGTTAAACATGAGCTTATATAAAAACACCACTAAGCTTAATCTTCTAATGATGTGAAAGAAGCATATTAATCTCCGAAAGGAATGTTCTCGTCAATTATTAGTCTTGATAGATAGTGATTTTTTCCAGGGCTTGGATAGCGGCTTTGATTTGTGTTGTGGTGGGCCTGTTTATAAATCTATCTAAATAAAGTGGTGATGTTGAAATTCCAAGAGATTTATAAAAAAATATTATTTCTACCATGTAAGGGTAATAAAATTTTAAAAAAAATTATTAATTCTTAACCACAACAATAAACTTTTAAATTAGTAATATTTTAAGAGATTGAACAAGTAAGTATTTTATATGATTTAATTTTAATATAATTTGTGTATATGATTAATTTGACACAAGTTTATATATTTACTTAATTAGCATCCTAGCTCTTTTTGTTAGAATTGCAAGTTTTCCATATTCCTATAAATTTGTGTATTATTAACTAAATATAATTACTCACTTGCCGAATTATCTAGTATATTTTTGAACAACAAAATATCCATTAGACCATCTCTTTACACACACACACATATAGAATGTAACTATCTAAAAGTTTAATTTTTTGGGTTAATACAATTATTTTATATGGTATTAAAATATTAATAATCAAGCAGTTAGTGATTTAAATCTCATCACTTTCATTCTATTTGATTAAATTAAATATGAGGTGCTAGTAGACTTGTGCATATTTCAAGTTCAAAAAACTTTGAGAGAAATAGAAAATTTTATAGTGCACATAGAGTTATGACTAAAAATAATAATAAAAATATATTCACCTAAAATTTATTTTTTCTACTTATACCTATCTATTTTTTAAAAAAATTGGATCGCAAAAAATAACTAAAATAATTACTTCTTGAATTAAATGACAAATTGCAACACATTTCCACCATTATGTTTTTCATTTTTTTAGAAAGTTGCATATCTCATTCAGTTCCCTTATTATATATCCTCTATTCAATTTCTATCTAATTTCAGACCATTGAAGTATTCTCTTGGATCCACTTCTTAGAGTGTGTTTGGTATTGTGGTAGTTGTTGTGGTTATGATTTGAAAAAAGTTATTTTTATAAAAAGTACTTTGGGTTGAGGTTGATTTGGAAAAATATATGTTTGGTTAAAACTGTAGTTGAAATTGAGGTTGAATAAAAAATAGTTTAATGTGTTTGGTTAAAAAAATGCTTTTAAAATTGAGGTTATATATATATTGTAAATTTAACTAATACTATTACATCATGAAATAAATAATATTGATATCAAATATTATTTATTGTTTCATTAAACTATGTGCAATTTCATCACGTATGAAATCTATCCAACAATGATTACATTTTCCATGGTTTCTTAAGCGCGCAACAATATCAGGTAAAATATCATCAAAAATAAAATTGAGATTACGATCAAATTCTGCAAATGCTACGTTATCAAATGATCACCTTCTAATTTTTTGAATAAAACATAATTAAAAATAAAAATAAAAATTGAATTTTTTTAACTGGATCAGACCCGGCAAGAACAAAATTAGAATTGCGATCAAATTCTGTAAATGCTACATTATCAAGCGATTTTCTTTTAATTTTTCAAATAAAATATAATTAAAAAAATAAAAATTATTTTTTTACTGGGTCGGATCCGGTTCAATGCATTGCTTTGGACCGGACCTGGTTCGACCAGAAACACTCCACTGTTCACATAAGTGAACAGTGGAGAGCCAACCCCACTGTTCACGTGAACAGTGGAGTTGCACTCTCCGTGTTCACTTATATGAATAGTGCAGAGTGCAGCTCTGCACTTTAAAAAAACGCAAAAGAAGCATGTCAAAGTTGCTTGTGCAAAACTGCAGGTGAAACATCAAATTTTCATAGGTGTCATGGCCAATACGCAGCTGCTAAAGATAACTAAACGTTATATTATTGAGTTTGACAAAAAACACAGAAGCTAACGCAGATCCAAACACTTTCATATAGTACTACAGCTAGCTGAGATGGTTGTCGTTTTTTATCAGTACTACAGCTAGCTGAGATAATATCCTTTTCTGATATAAATTTGAAGTACTTTAAAGAATCTACAGCTGGTATGTGAGATGGTTGTCGTTTTGTTTTCTTAAAAAAAAAAAAACAAAAAGGAGTTTCGTGAATAGGGAAGATTTGAAATGAAAATAAAGTTGATGAAGATAAAATAATTAAATTGCCGTATTGAAAACTAATTGCAGATACCGAAGCAGAGCTGTAAAGGTTCTGCAACCTGAGCATGAGCGCATTAAGCTTTTTGGTTATGGTGTGCAGTATTCAATAAAAATGAAAAAGAAAATTGAGGGCCCCGCACCGTAATAAACGATAAATAAATAAATAAAACCATAAATAAAGTGCTCCCTTGACCAGAATACGACCATAAAATCGTGTAATTGGCGTTGCATGTTAATCATGATGAGCTGAAAAGCAAATCCAGCATAATCCTGCTCTTTGCGAGTATCTTCCGGATAGGTAACTGTGTAAGTGGAAGCTAAAAACAGTAATAAATAAAAAAATACATGAATTTTAATAAACAAAAGTTGCTGTTGATGCTTATTTTTCTTTAATAATAATTTTTTAGGAGATTTACAAAATTTTAAATAGAAAAAAAAAATCTATCTTAGTTAGAAAATAAAATAAAAATATGAAATTATAAAAAAAAAAGCATGAAATAAAAAAAATAAAAGGAAAATCATAAAAACTATCAAAACTCGGGTCCATGAGTGAAATTTTAAAAATTTAAAGATCAGACGGTTGGAATAACAATTCCATCTATATGAACGTGATTAAACTATCAAATCAAAAGTTATAATTATTTTGAGCTATTATTATGGTTGGACATTACCAAAACCTCTCTTGAGTCTAGATATATTTCACATATCCATAAATATATTTACTAAATCATCTATATAATCAGTCCAGAACAAGTTATAGCTATGACATGCTCCCGCCTAACTATCTAGAATCTCATTCATTATCGTAACCCTATCTACAACAGTAACACAAAAGAGAGAGGTTGTGTTTTGCATTTGCCCCACTTCCTTTGATCAGTGGAATCTAACGAACATGACGATGATTGCCATTCTTAGAAAATGCAGAGAAAATAAAACGTTTTTGAAGTCCTGGATGAACAAGCACCATGTACTCTCCAATAATGCAAATATGGAGAGTAAACATTATCCTTCAGTCGGCCATTCATTTCGCAAACAGATAAAAGGAGTGGCCATTCATTTCGCAACCAGTAAACATTATCTACTGAAGTAAACAGAGCAGAAAGGGAAATATGGCCACGCTAAACATCAGAAACACAATGCTAGCTCCATGTACTCTCCAATAATGCAAATACAAGAGAAAAGTGGAGAGTCTATCCTTCAGTCGGCCACCAGCTTGTTTTGGATGTAAGCAAAAAAAAAGAAAAAAGAAAGGGAAAGGTGGCCATGTTCTTTCAATGGAATAAAAGTACGTACAAAAATAGAATTAGAATTGTGAATTGTGTATGTATACATTGCATAACTACATGTTAAACATGAGATCCAAATGACTATAAACACAATACCCCAATAATGCAAATATAAGAGAGAAGTGGAGAGTCTATCCTTCAGTCGGCCACCATGTTTTGGAACTTTAGGAGATTATGCTGTCGGCATCAATAATTGAATATGAAATATAATATTCATTATCTTATTTTATATTTAAATACTTATGTAAAAAAGGCATACCTTGACCCATGGAAAATCTTTTGAAAAAAGAAATTTTGAATGTAAATTGCTGAAGAAAATTGTGTTTCTCGATTATTTTAACATATGTTTATAATCGAATCAAACTTATAGTTATACGGTAAATAGATAATTACTTTTTTTAAATATACTTCTTATATATCATATATACATTCATCAAGTGTACAATTATTACATAGAAAATTAATTCTTAAAATTGATAAATAGGATTTTAATATTAATATTTATTAAATTATTTAAAAACTTATTATCTCATTCATATGGACCTTATCTTTTCTTTCATTTGACTCACATGATGTTATCTTTCCCTATAGTTTAATAAATATATTAACAAAACATGCATAGAGTAACGCTGAAACATTATATATATTAATTATATCATTTATCATAATTGAACTAAAAAGAGCCATGAATATCATTAATTCGACATAGTTTTCCATAACTTAATTTATATTTGAGACCTTTTAATAATATTTCTTGTGGTTAATTAATTCTAGGTTCAATAATAATGTCTTTATTATAAGGTGTATAATCACTCATTTGTTTTTATTAATAATTATTAAATTGTTCAGTAATTTGAGGAACAATAATTTTAAAAGGTATGGAGGACAAATAAGCTTATACCCTAACTTTTTCAATTTCTATGTTGTGTGGTATTTTTCTCCCACTAACTTTATAATTTTCAATAAACCTAGCATTTTTAGTTTTAACAATTCTTGTGTTAAATTTATACCCTTTAGATTTTTATTGATAACCAACGATAACATTACTTGTTGTTCTTAAGTTTAGTTTCTTTCATGTAGATTATAAATTATTAATTCTATTAGGCAACTCTAAATATCTAGATTATAAACTAGATTTCTTACTAGTCTAGAATTCATAAGGAGTTTTCAAAACTACCTTACTAGAAATCTTGTTTAAGAAATACATGGTAGCATGTAATAAAAACATCTATAGTGACATTGGTAAAGATAAATGACTTGACATATTATAAATTGTATCTAATAAAATATGATTATGCATTTCTTCTACATCATTCTATTATGTTATACCTAAAGTAATATCAAAAGGTTTACTTATATTAGCGCCGTATGATTTTAAGAAGTTGTGTATTTCTTGTAGCTCTTTTCTTTGTGTATTTGATTTGTTTTTTGTTAATACAATCCACACAAATATTAAGATTAGTAAAATGCAAATCTCAAAGGATATAATTCTTTACCAATCTTTCTTACTAGATCTTTTAATACTTATAAAATAAATGGAATGAGTTCAGTGATTTTAAACCTCAATTCCTTTTGAATAACCATATTGTGTAGTTCATGCACATTTTGCTTATCCTTTGTAGTATTGTAGTTCATTTAATGAAGACCATAGTCATGAGGTAATGAGTTGATGATAAATAGTACAAGGAAATTTTCAAGTAACTTAAGTTCTGCTGTAATATTTGTCATTTTAATGCACTCATGCATGGTATGAGAATTATCAAGCTTCATGATGGTTAAAGTACTCATTAATGCTCTAACTAATGATTTATCAATAGTTTGGGAACACTCTTCTATAATTATCGTAAATTCGTTAGCACTCTCAGTTTTGTAAAGAGATGACACAATGTTATTAGCTATACTTATTTTTATAAATATTAGATTGGGTTTGTTTGATCTTTCCCAAGATTTATAGAGATTTTTTTGTTCAACACCGTTAATGTTAGTAACAACAAGTTTCTCAACTTGAAGTGCCAAATCAAGATCTTAAACACCTAGGTTAAATTGGACTTGTTCACACCAATCAAAGAAACTTATCCCATTAAATATTGGAACAAATAAAACATGTGGATGAAAAGAAACATAAAGAGATACTTCAAGATTAATAAAAGTGCTCAAACATTAATGCTTTAAGTAAAAACTTAATATATAGATGTTTTTCTTTGAGCAATGCAATAATATACAAAAATAACAATAATTATACTAATAAGATTTGACTTGATTTGCGTTGATTAGATATATTTAATATCTTTAATTTGGATATGTAATAAAAAAAATCTTGTTTGGTTAATTAAATATATAACCAAATCTAATAAAAAAAATATTGTTTAACAACAATTATGTTCATTATTTATAAGAACAACTAATCAACCTTTAGGTGATCCTAAAATGTCCTGTAACAATGAGTTTTAATTTACCCGTAAATAAACAATAATCATGACATTTATAAGCATCAAAGTTCTTGGGTAATTAAAAAAAAATACTATGCAATTTGGACTTATTTAACCTTTGGTAATTAACAAATCATTCATAATATAAATTGTAAATTGTAAATAAAACACTCAAGCATAAATTTCTAACCTATAATTATATTTTATCATGCTCTTAACTTTATAATCATCACGCTTAAAAACATATAAACAATAATTATTCTTATGTAAGAAATATAATAAAATACTAATTACGAAGACTATTTTTTGACCTAAGACAATAATTATTTTAAGACTGAAGACTTAAAATGATAAAATAAATACCACATGAGAAAAAACCAAATCATGAAGGATACTAAATTTTGTTGAATAGGTTGTAAATTTGTTTGTTACATTTAGCATATTTTGTTTTGTTTTTTTAATTGTTTTGTTTTTTTTTAAATTTAATCATTTAACAACTTAATCTTTTTAGTTTTAGTTTTTTTTTAATTTAATTATTTAACATTTGATTATTTTAGAAATTATGCTACATAGTTTTTTGTTTTTTTTTTGTTGGGTTATATACAGGTCTTATAGATTTAGTTTTTTTTTCTTGATTTCAAATTTCAACATTAGATTTTCAAGAAGTGGGACTTCATGTTTTTGTTTTATTTTTTCTATGAAGTTATTTTGATCTCATGATTAAGGTCGTAAGTTTAATATGTTAACCTGGATTGAATTGAGCCTCTTTTTTATTGCTTTATCTAATTGCTTTATCTTTTTAATTTCTCATTTCAACATTTGATTAATTAAAAACTAGGTTTTATAATATTTTTTAATTTTTTTTCCACGAGATTAAATTTGAACATTATATTTGTTAGAAATGGACCTTCGCAATTTTTTCTTATTTCAATCTTCAACTTTTATAATTAACAAAACACTAAAAGGTGTGATTAAATTATTGTAGAGACATCCATGAAGCAATATTAATTATAATATTTTTTATAGTTTTCTTTATCAATTTAACCCTTCAACAACCTAATCTATTTTTTTTTAGTTTTTTTTTAATTTTATCCTTCAATATTTGGTTGTTTTGAGAATTATGTTTTATAATATTTTTTTATTTTATTTTTATTGAATTATTAACCGGTCTCATAGATTTAATTTTTTTTCTCGATTTCAACCTTCAACATTAGATCTCTTGGAAGTGTTACTCCATAATTTATTTATTTTATTTATTATGATTTTGTGACTCAAATCGATTTCAACCTTCAAATCGTGGGTTTAAGAGGTTAATCAGGGTTGACTCGTGTTGTTGTTTTTGTCGTTTTTTCTAATTGATTTTCTTTTTTGATTTCATCATTTAATAGTGGGTTAGTTAGGAACTAATCTTTGTAAAATATTTTTAATCAACCTTCTATGATATTATCTAGATCTCATAATTCGAGTAGCTAGTCATTTTCTGGTAGTTGACTATGTTTTTTTTTACTTGATTTTTTTTATTTCACCCTCCAACAATTCAATCTTTCTTTTCTTTTTATTTATTTATTTTTTTTAATTTCATCTTTCAATATTTACTTGAAAGGAAATTGAGGTTCGTAATTTTCAAATTGCTTTCTATGTAGTTATTTAGTCTTATAGATTTTTTTTTTCTTAATTTTAACCTTTAACATTGGATTTATTGGAAATGAAGATTTATAATTTTTTTATTTTTTTATGAATTTATCTTAGTCTCATGATCTGGGTAGCGAGTTTAACAATATTTAGTCTGGTTAACTTTGGGTTTTTTTTGTATTTTTTTAATTAATTTTTTATTTCATCATTCAACATTGGATTTGTTGGAAATCAGGCTTCATAATTTTTTTTTATTTTCATTATATAGGGTTATCCCAATTTCATGACTCGAATTGCAGGTTTGGTAGGTTAACTCGAGTTGAATCAAGTAGATTTTTTATTTTAATATTTTTTTCAATTTCATCCTTCAAAAGTGGGTTGATTAGGAATTGACTTTCATAATTTATTTTTATTTGTTTTTTTTAGGGTTATCACAGTCTCATATATGGGTCGTAGATTTTATAGGTAAACTCGAGTTGATTAAATATGTCATTATCTCAATATTTTTTTAAAAAATATTATCTAGTATATCTTTATATTAATATTTAAAAATATATATTATTTATTATGCATCATATATTGAGTTTATAATTAAAAAAATATTTTATTAGAAAACACATTAGTAGCATTTTATGTTAAAAAAATGGATTCAGTTCATAGTACAACGTAGGACAATGATCTAGTGAAATTTTGTTGTGTGTGATCAAATGTTCAACAAGCTCATGATCTAAGCTGCAACATGATTTCTACTTAATCAATTACTTATTTTTTCATGTTGTACGGTCAAATTCTACTTGATTAATTAACTAAGGTCTTAACCCTTCTAAACTAGTCATTATAGGCAGCAGAAGAATAAACAATAATCTTTGAATGAAAATATATAAATTCTTAAATCTAACGTTTTGATACCAAGCAATTTTCTAACTATAAATATAAATATTCAAATATAAAATAAAATATACATGATATTTAAACTTTATGATTTTTATATTCAAATAAATATTTTAAGAAAGAGTACCTTTATCCGCAAGAAGTCCTTTAAAAAAACAATTCTTGAGTGTAAATTGATGAAGAGAACTGTGTCTCTCTTGTAATACTTAATTATTTTTATATATGTTTTTTATGGACTAAAATGTACAGTTATATGGTAGAGAGATGACTAGTTTTCTTAAAAGAATTCTTATATATAACTAATCTATTATGTGTGCAATTATTAAATTGAAAATTACTTTTCAAAATTAACCAATATGATTTTAGTATTAACCAAGTAAAAAAAAAACTAGGCATTTTACATTTTCTTCTACTATTCATTTATTATTTACCTTTTTTTTTTTCATCCTCTCACTTGTTTTATTCTTGATTTGTTTTTTTCATTTCGTCCTCTCTCTCTCTTTTTGCAGCTTGTTTTTTCCATTACCATAGTTTTTTTTTATTCGATACAATCATTACATGATGTGTTTAATTCAGATTAGGCTCAATAGTTTGATTTCATTAGTTTTATATGAGGTTCTCATGGTATCAAAAAAACATCTTAATATTAAACTGATATTTAATTTTATACAAATTAATAAAAATAAAAGAATAAAAATTGAAATTAAAGGGAAAATACATTCATATTCATAGACATAGAAGAAACCAAACATGAAAATCAAAGAGAGGAAAGAGAGATAAAAGAGAAAAAAAAAAACGAATTGATCATTGAGCTCAATTGCCATCACGTGCCGCTTTGCAATGAGGGCTCCACTAAGACAATTTAACGACACTAAAAAAGATCAACATCAAAGATAAGAAAAAGTTGCATGTGTCTCCCTAACATAGTGGCTCTTCTCACATGTTGGTGTGTGTACTACATGCTCTACACACTTTTTTTTCATCGATAGAGAAGAGAAGAGAAGGAAAAGAAAGAGATAAATGGTTAACCAGGTTAGTTTATTGTGATCACATTCATGAACTGGATAATAAATTTAACAAGTTATTTTAAATTCATCGGAATTGATCTTATTGTGTTGATATTAAAAAAAAAAAAAAGAGAAAGAGAGAGAGATGTTATCATGATATGTTTTAAGGATAAACTCATTTTTACCATTAGATTGAGCTTTTTTTCGGACCCGTGAAAGAGAGAGAGATGTCATCATGTGTCAAGGCATCTTCCAAAATGATTTAATGGTGAGTCACATCATACAGTAGAAAAAATTGTGTGCGTTGTAACTATATAAGGCAAAGATTATGCCCATGGAAAGGCATATTTCACCAATGGCTACTCCAATTCTTAAGGTGGGATGTTCACTTGTTTTCACAATCTCCCTTCTTGCTTCTACTTTGGCACAATCTGATACATATATCATCCACATGGACCGGTCAGCCATGCCCAAAGCATTCAATGACCACCATAACTGGTATTTGGCCACTATTTCTTCTATATCAGATACTGCTACATCAACCTTCACCAGAACCTCTAAGCATATCTACACTTATTCTAGTTCTGTCCAAGGATTTAGTGCCAGTCTCACTAAATCAGAACTGGAAGCCCTCAAAAAATCGCCTGGCTACATTTCTTCGACTCGAGACCGTAAAATAAAAGTTCACACAACTCATACTTCAGAGTTTCTTGGTCTGAGTTCCAGTTCTGGTGCATGGCCAACCGCAAATTATGGTGAAGATATGATCATTGGATTGGTGGACACTGGAATTTGGCCAGAGAGTGAGAGCTTCAGCGACAAAGGAATGACAGAAGTTCCATCGAGATGGAAAGGGAAATGTGAGCCAGGTACCCAGTTCAATTCTTCCATGTGTAACAAGAAGCTAATCGGTGCTCGATATTACAACAAAGGCCTACTTGCAAATGATCCAAAGATAAAAATTTCAATGAACTCTACAAGAGATACAGATGGACATGGAACACATACTGCATCCACTGCTGCAGGAAACTATGTGAAAGGAGCATCTTATTTTGGATATGCCAATGGTACTTCCAGTGGTATGGCGCCACGGGCTAGAATAGCTATGTACAAAGCAATTTGGAGATACGGGGTCTATGAATCGGATGTTCTTGCTGCAATAGACCAGGCAATTCAAGATGGCGTGGATATATTGTCTTTGTCTTTGACTGTAGCCATTGAAGATGACTTCTTTTTGGAAGATGATACAATCGCAATAGCTTCTTTTGCAGCAATGGAAAAGGGTGTATTTGTAGCAGCATCAGCTGGAAATGCGGGGCCTAGTTACTATACATTAGTCAATGGAGCACCATGGATGCTAACTATTGGTGCGGGTACTATAGACCGTGAATTTGAGGGAGTTTTAACTTTGGGTAATGGCAATCAAATTTCTTTCCCAACAGTGTATCCCGGGAATTATTCCCTAAGCCACAAGCCTCTTGTTTTCATGGATGGGTGTGAAAGTGTGAATGAATTGAAGAAAGTTAAGAACAAGATTATTGTGTGCAAAGACAACCTAACTTTCAGTGGTCAAATTGAAAACGCCGCATCTGCCAGAGTTTCAGGAGCTGTTTTTATTAGTAATTATACCTCCCTGTCAGAATTTTACACTCGAAGTTCATTTCCAGCAGTTTATATTGGTCTCCAAGATGGTCAGAGGCTAATAGACTACATAAAGGAGAGCAAAGATCCGAGAGGAACTGTGGTATTTCAAAAGACAGTTACCGGCACCAAGCCAGCACCAAGAGTAGATGGCTACAGTGGTAGAGGGCCATTTGCAAGCTGCCGCAATGTCCTGAAGCCAGACCTTCTGGCTCCTGGCACATTGGTTCTTGCATCATGGTCTCCAATAAGTTCAGTGGCTGAGGTTCGGTCACATTCCTTGTTTAGCAAATTCAATCTCTTATCTGGCACCTCCATGGCTACTCCTCATGTTGCTGGCGTAGCTGCGCTTATAAAGAAAGCACATCCAGACTGGAGTCCTGCAGCCATCAGGTCTGCCCTTATGACCACAGCAGATTCACTAGACAATACTCTGAGCCCCATTAAAGATGCTTCAAACAATAACTTGCCGGCCACCCCTATTGACATAGGATCCGGCCACATAAATCCCAACAAGTCACTTGATCCTGGGCTTATCTATGACGCGACAGCAGAGGACTACATAAAGCTTCTTTGTGCAATGAACTACACAAACAAACAAATCCAAATCATCACAAGATCATCCCATCACGACTGCAAAAACAGGTCCTTGGATCTTAATTATCCATCTTTTATTGCTTATTTTGACAGCTATGACTCGGGTTCGAAGGAAAAGGTTGTGCACAAATTCCAAAGGACTCTAACCAATGTTGGAGAGCGAATGTCAAGTTATACTGCAAAGCTGCTTGGCATGGACGGTATAAAGGTGAGTGTGGAGCCACAGAAGTTGGTATTCAAGAAGGAACATGAGAAGCTGAGCTATACTCTTACTCTGGAGGGCCCCAAATCACTGGAAGAGGACGTGATCCATGGCTCTTTGAGCTGGGTGCATGATGGTGGTAAATATGTGGTTAGGAGTCCTATAGTAGCCACAAGCGTTACCCCATGAATCTCCCCCTTTTAAGTGAATAAAAATTATAAAATTGTCAGTGTTTCTGGCCTGTCTCCCATGATCATTTTAATATAAAAGGTAGAATAATGGAACTTTTGAGTCCCTATATCTATCCCTCTTCTCCATTTTTTTTTCTTTTTTTACCTGCTTTATTCCTTTTCTCTCTACTTTTGCTTTTTCTGTTTCTTGTGTTTAGCTTTTCCATTTTCACTTTTGTTTTTCGGTTCATCGAGAAAATCTACAGGCAAAGCCAACGTGTCTGGAATGGATTTTACTTTCCATCCTCGTTGTAAATTATCATTGCTTTTTTCCTCTGTGTCGGATTGAACAACCTGTGACACGCTAAGATTTCACCTCAACATCTGCAATCATGGGCTCTAGCTAGAGGAGCATATAATAAATACAAAGGGGTTTATTATAATTCAACACTTTCATAAGTCACGAATACATAGAACATCCAGGGGTGTGTTTGCAGGAATATAAAAGTTGTTTTTTATTTTTATTTTTTTACATTAATATATTAAAATGATTTAAAAATATAAAAAAAATTAAAATTTTAGCCAATCTCTATCGCAATTCCAAACATAGATTTAATCTTCTTTTTATAAAACCATTATAAACAAAGAAAAAAAAAACATAATAGAATAGGAATAAAATTATAATAATATTGAATACCCTAATAAATCTTTTTCCAACCAAAATAAAATAATAAATCATAGAAAATCTTAACAATTAAATAAATATTACAATAAAAATAATTTAGCCTAGAATAATGGGATCACTAACTTTTAACATGTATAAAGTAAGCTGAGCCCAGAGTCTTTGTGCGTCGTCTCATGGCCTCAACTCTCTCTCTTTTTTGGATTGAATCAGAGACTGAAAGCAGGATTCAATCTCTACTACAAAGGAATGGAATCGGAATAGAACTCCGGCTAAACCCCAATTTTAAGAGATATCTAACACCAATTATTTCCCAACGGAAGATTTGAAATGAACAGGAATCTATTTTCAACGGTAAGAGTATTGATCGCAGGATGCTATCTATCTATTAGGAGAAGAAATTTGATTGGAAGAATTTAATTCTTTCCGAGTGAAGTAAAGACGAGCAGAGCACGAGATTCTCAGAAGCAGAGAAATTGAGAAAGGACTGCATGCTTCTTTTCTTCTTCTTTTCTGCGTGTTGATAATGAATATTTCAACCCACCAAGATATGGGTGAACGGTGAACCCATTAGCCATTGGACCTTGGACTCAAAGGTTCATTATGCTGCAAATCTTGGACTCAAAGGACTAATAAGCCCGGTGTGATTTCAACTCTAGTCCTCTTTGGTTTTTTATCTTCCGTCAGTGAATTTTTTTTTATTTTTAATTATTCTTTGATGTTGTATTCATGGAGATTTGGAGTTGATAGTTTACTTTGATCAATTTTTTATATGATTATCTTAATCTTAAAATAAAATTATCTCAGTATTGGATTGTTATTTAATTTCTAGAAAACAAATCAATTTTTTTTAATTTTTTTAATTTTTCATTTATTTCAATCTTGATCCTTTTATTTTCAATTTTTAACCTTTTTTTTAAAAAAAATTGATGTCTCCGCACTTTTAGTTAATTTTGCCTTCAAATATTTTTAAATTTCCTCTATGGTCTCTATAGTTTTGCAATGAAACAATGGAATCCAAAACTGAAGAATTGTTAGAAAATCAAGTTGGGTATCTTTTGACCTAAAAATTCAAGTTTTAACCTAATTTAATCTAAAAGCATCAAGAAAACACCTTTATAATCAAGAAAAAAAACTAATTCATTGACTCAAAATTAATTAAAAAAAAATCAAACTAGAAAAAAATATATATCTCACCCTCAATTTTATTTTTTACACAACATAAAAGTCCAAAATCATCTTAATGGCACAACTTTTGTCAAAAGGCCCTAATTTGGAGAAGAAAAACGCCCAAGCACTAGCTTGGGCTAGCAAGCCCTCATGCCAGGGTTTTTTTATATAAGTTAGACATGTTGGGTTATCCAAAAACATACACCTAGTCTATTTGTTTTTTTTTTTTAGAAATCTAAAAAAATTAATTTCTTAAAAATTAATGAATTCAAATATATTATTTATATTATTTTAAAAAATAAATAAATTAATAAAATATTTTAGATATCATTTTTTTAATCCCATTTGGTTTTTACTTTGTTTTCAAACAAGAATATATATATTTTTGTAATATTAGCAAGAATATTTTTTTTACAATACATCATATTTTTTTAAATTTAATTCAGTTGCTTTACTGCAATTTTTTTTTTGTTATTATGTAATTAAATAAAAAACTATTTAAAAAATGAATTTATTAAATTCACTTGGGTCCATGACTCGAGTGTCGAGTTTGGCAAGTTGATCCGAATCAATCAAATATGTCATTATCTTGGTATTTAAAGAGAGGTCATCTTGAAAAGAAAAAATAAATAAATCATACCATGTTATATTGGTCATTTAGACTATTTTTAGATTTGTTAAATCGATATAGTCATATTAAATCAATTCTCACACAGTTTAATTTTAAAATTTTAACTAGACAATGATTCAGATCAACAGGTTTTAAAATTTATCACTTAAGCCAATTATAAGTTAATGATTAAAATTCTTTTACTACTATAAACATGTAAGAAATGCATAATATTGTTTTTTTAAAAAAAAAAAAATTGTTCCGACCTACTGCATGATATAGACCAATATTCTAACACAGTTTATTCATGTAAGATTTGCTCAGTGCTCCATTGGCGGAAGGCAAATACATGGTTTTGTCCAATCTTGAAGCCCTTGTCTAGCAAAGAACTATACATGTTACCCACATTTTCTGCGACTTATTTTCATCTCTCGTGTAGGATGTGGAAGCTAGCAGAACCACATGCTGACTAAAACAGCAGTTTACACTTGATCAGTTCGCAGCTTGTAAAAGTAGATCTCGGTGTCGATCATACGAGAACCATATTGAGTCAAATAATAACTTGAATGGTCAGCTTTCTCCTCTTTAGCAAGGCCTGAGACCCGCAATCCTCGTATCTTTGTCCAGGGCTCATGTCAAGCCCGCCATAGAACCTGGGAATTTTGACAAGAAGAGGAGAATCAGGTCACTGGTCAGACCATAACGTACAATAATAATAAGAAAGAACCATATATCATGTGACAATGAGCTCAGAAAAGCGTAAAAGCAATCAATGCCCATCTGGGTCAACCCAATATTTTTATGGCAGCCTGGCCCTGGCATGTGGGACGGAGAAGAGTCATCTAGAAGAGCACTCATAGTTAGATCCTGCAGATCATGATATGGATTTTGTGCTTCTGGTGTAGCCTAGCTTCAAATAGGGATTTAGATTCGTTCCAAAATGCTTGTATTTTGTGGGCTAGATGGTTTGTCTCCAAGACTTCAATATAATTATACAAAGAAAATGAACACAGACAACGACGAAAGAGGAACAGGTATTGCTGTCTAACTGAGATAGCATTTGTTCGAATCAATTATATTGCAAAAGCATCCTGGACTCGATCAGATTAGAGCCAAAAACAAAATACTTACCTGATAGCAACTTGGACCTCTATGTTAATACAGGAACTGCTGCAGCTGATGAGTTGTATTGTTAAAATCTTGATATAAAATTACAATTAATGATAGCTATTTTTAATAATTAATAAGTTTTATTAACTTAGTTGTTTAAAATTTTGATGTTGCTATACAAAATTTAAATAGTTAACATTAAAAGAATTAATATTTAATTGTTTTAGTAAGCTAACATCTATGATTAAATTAATTTATTATATTTGGTAAGCAATATCTTGGTTATCTTCTAATGAAATTATAAAAATAGTAAAATAAATAGAAAATTAAAATACTTTGGTGTTAATTTTTATATATTTTTTTTCCTTGAAAACAAACATGAAACATATAGCAAAGCTATGATATCTATTGACTTCTTTTTGGAAAGAAACAGGAAATGGATTCTTTATTTTCTCACAAAACTTGATTTTAAATGACTTTTCACAAGGTTGTAAGACAATAGATTGTAAATTGGTTCTTAGAAAAAAATTAAGATCTGATGGATCTATTGAATTTAAGACTAGGGAATCAAACAAGTAGTATTTTTGACACAAATGCATTGGTTTCTAAAATCACTACAATTAGACTATTAGTTGCCTGATCTTCTTTCTACAAATTTGAAATCAATCTAATAGATGTTTAAACAATTTTTTTAATGGTGATATAGAAGAATAAATTTATATGAATTGACAAGAAGTTTATTTTTGTGCATGGTTAAGATAAGAAAGTGTGTAAACTTGTAAAATCTCATTATGGATTAAAATAAAATCCAAAACAATTGCATGAAAAATTTGATCAAATCATGTTATTTAGTGGTTTTTTAAATAAATATTGCTGATAAATGTATTTATATTAAACAAAATGAAAATTATTTTTTAATTCTTTATTTGTATATTGAAGACATCAATTATGATTTTTTGTAGTAATATTTCAAGTAACAAAATGAAAATGATTTTGTGATTTTTTATTTGTATATTGAAGACATTATGATTTTTTGTAGTAATATTTCAAGTTATAATTATAAATATCACTATATCTTTCTTGTCTAAATTTTTTTATATAAAGGATCTTGGTGTAGCTAATGTTATATTCAAAATTAAATTATTGAAAAATAGCAATGGTTTTTCTTTAACTCAATCACTTTACTTTGAAAAAAATATTAAAAAGATTTAATTATTTTGATGTGTTTCATGTATGTAGTCTTTTCGATCTTTCTACTAAATTAAAAAAAATGATGGTGATCCAGAATTCGTAAGCGACGTCCCCGAGCTACACACAAGTCATTCCCATTTATTAGCAATCCCACATGCCAATTCGTCAACTCGCAAGCCTATTTTCATGACGTGCAGACACTTTCTTAAGTATCCAAGGTTTTCATCCTTTTTCTCATGAACAATACCAAACAAAACCAATTTGAAGAATCACGTGAATCCCATAAAATCCACTCAACTCCCGAATTGTTTAATACACAACCCGTAAGTAAAATAAGACAATCCTTTTCGATGATCAATGTAATTTTATGTCGAAGTTCTTTCAGCAAGTCCCAACCCTGCCCAAGCATACACACAAGTAGCATTCCAGCATAAAGCCCCCCTGACCTGCTGTCCATATGCCTACTATTTGTACCCAAGACACTTCATCACATAATTGTTTTCATTGATGTAGCAGCCCCGTTGTTTCCATCTTTACTGCATGTTTCATCCACTGAAAACTCGCAACATGATAACCCAACAAAGGCCAATATCATTCTGCTTCCATCACTGTGAATCATCCATCATCACAATGCACATAATAGCCACCCATAATGTCTCTCCTCCAAGACAGCACACCAAATAATCTTTGTCAATGATTTTAGCTTCTCAACCAACACATTGAATTGGCTGCCAAATATATCACCTGAACTATCCATCATTAAAGTGCAGACTCTCAATGTCTTCAACGTTATTGTATTGCCTCCCCCACCAAGACAACACGCTAAACCAAATCCATCTAGTCTGGTTCCTTAACCAAATCTCTACATGACTTAAATATTCATAAATTATTGGATCTTTATTTCATCTAGCCAATCATACTAGACTTGATATAGCATATGCAGTTGATAAATTAGATAGATATACATATATTCCTAATGGTTTTATAATGGAGTGCCTTAGAAAGAATTTTTAAATATCTAAAAAGAATTATTGATTACACATTTTATTATATTGGTTTTCCTGTTATAATAAATGAATATAATTATGTTAATTGGATTTTTGGTTAAGAAGAAACAAAATCTACTAATGGGTATGTGTTTACATTATATAATTATTATAATTACTCGTTCAACCTTGGAAGCATAATTGGTTGCATTAGATATTGTTAGTTTAGAAGCTGAGTTGCTTCAAAAAAAAAATTAATTGATATATCAATTCTTTCTAAATTAATATCACCTATACTCATACATTGTGATAGCCAAGATACTATAGCTAAGACTAAGAGTAAAAAAATTAATTAAAAAAATAATACATATTATTATTAGATATAAATTCATTGATATCTCATGGTATTATTTCTTTGAATTTTTTTAGGTCTGAAAACAATAAAGCATATCTACTCAATATAGTTTTGGTATCCTAAGGAGTTATTCAATCATTGAGAAAAATAGAAATAAGGCCTTTAATCACCTACAATGGAAACATGTCTTCAAATATATGATGATTTCATAAATAAAGTTTAACATGTAAAAACAATATTGTTGGGTGACTAGAAAGAGCAAAATCACCATATATATATATATATATATTGAAGAATTAATACCTTAATAAATCCAAATGCAAAAAAACAAAATGGAGATCTTTTTGTAACAAAACATCCTTGGATGATTTATCTAAGTGAGTACGGTGATGAGATTACTATTGTATCTTTTTTTTTAATGACTTTTTGAAAGTTTTTTAGGGCACAAACTTTGACTATTCTTTAGAGACACTTATGAGACAAGATATGTTATCATGTTTGAAAAAAACACAACAACAATAGAACCTTAAAATCAATTATATGTTGTGTGTATAATAATTTTAAACTTGGTCCAGAGAACCAATTGAAAATATCGTAGTTATTATGGTTCTTCAAGTTGAGACTTATTAACACTAAGTATATATTCAAACTCAGAAGGTATATCTCACTTCTTTACACAACATTAATTACTTATTTTTATTTTATTTATTATACGAATGAATAATTTTAAATAATGTGAAAGAATATTAAAATATTAATTTAAATTTATAATTAATAATAGTCGTTTTTAATAATTAATAAATTTAGATTTGACTGTTTAAAATTTTGATGGTGCTATACAAAGTTTAAATGGTTAACATTAATATAATTATATTAATTTTTTTAAATATATTTGGTAACCGATATCTTTTGTAAAGTGTGTGACATGTGTCTACATAATTCTCACCATCATAAATTCATTAAAAAAAACATTTTTCCATTTTACTTAATTTCTCTTTTATTTCTATTCAAAGACCTTTTTTTCTTATATATTCATCTTAGTTACACTACACTTCCAAAAACATTATATTTTATTAATATAAATGGACAAAAATAGTGATTACAAGGTTTGGAAATTTTTAATGCATCCAAAAATTCTAACAGGTTATTATATTTAAAATTATTCTTCTTCTAAACCCTTACTTTCTCTTATATTTACTTTTAAATTTAATTAATGTTTTTAGTTACTGATTTAATAGGACAAAGTCTTTCTATTTAATTTCCGAACATGTATGACCATAAGCTGCATGATTTCAGCATGGAAATTACCACCAACAGCACTCCTCGTATCATAGTGAAAGATTGAATATGCAATAAAACAAAAGAATCAAGTAGACAATTCCAGCTATTTTTACTGTCAACTCCACCTTCCCCTATTAATAACCTCCATAAACAAGGCTTTGATAACATAAAACAAATCACAACACAACGTGCGCCACCATAAGGTACGTTCTTGAGATCCTGCACTACACAAAAAGAAAAAAAATTTCGAACAAACCAATTGTTATCGTCTTCACTTCTTCGCGCATCTTCTGCAAAATCAGTACCACTCCACCTCTGTTAGCATAACTTGCTCAATCAACAATAAAAACAACAATGTCAGCTCAACTGTCAAAGACAGACTCAGAGGTGAGCAGCCTAACTCCATCATCACCCGCAAGATCGTCTCCTCCCCGCCGCCCTGTATACTATGTGCAGAGTCCATCAAGAGACTCCCATGATGGAGAAAAAACCACGAACTCATTCCACTCTACTCCTGTACTTAGCCCAATGGGTTCACCCCCTCACTCTCATTCCAACTCTTCCTTAGGCCCTCATTCGCGCGAGTCCTCCTCTACGCGCTACTCTGCCTCCCTTAAGCCTCACAAACAACATAAAACCGATGGATCGGGTCCCAAAGGGCGAAAACCCTGGAAGGAATTTGATGCCATTGAAGAAGAAGGACTTCTCGATAGTGATAATGGCCCCCATGGCATGCCTCGTCGCTGTTATTTTCTTGCCTTCATCGTGGGGTTCTGGATTCTTTTTTCTTTGTTTTCCTTGATTCTTTGGGGCGCAAGTCGGCCTCAAAAACCCACCATCACCATGAAGGTACAAACTGAATAGCATTGCCCTTTGTTTTACTACCATTATTAATCATTACATCATATTTGATCAAACAAAGGAATGATAAATGGGGCGTTGATTTTCCGCTTGTAGAACATTATTTTCGATCAATTTATTGTACACGCTGGAATGGACTTCTCTGGAGTGGCAACAGAAATGGTGTCAATGAACTGCACAGTGAAGCTCACATTTCGCAACACCGCTACATTTTTCGGTGTCCATGTTACATCAACACCTCTGGACCTATCCTACTCTGAACTCACCGTGGCTACTGGCACTGTAGGCACAAAGCCCTCTCTCCCTCTCTCCCTCTATCTATATATATGTGTGTGTGTGTGTGTGCTGTAATTGTTTCCATTAATATTTGACTTGCAAATTGGGTTTTGCAGATATCTAAGTTCTATCAGTCAAGAAAGAGTCAAAGAACATTAACAGTTACGGTGAAAGGAAGTAAAATTCCATTGTATGGAGGGGGAGCTAGCTTGAGCAGTTTGAATGGTGCACCAACTCAACCAGTGCCATTGATACTGAACTTCATGGTTAGATCAAGAGCTTATGTTTTAGGCAAGCTGGTCAAACCCAAATTCTACAAAAGGATCGAGTGCTCTGTGGTCATGGATCCTAAGAAAATGAATGTGCCAATTTCTCTCAAGAATAAATGCACCTATCAATAAATAGACATAAATGTAGAAGGGATATATGTACACTGTTTCATTTTTCATTTTCGTTACAGCTCTCCATGTAACGTTTTCGTTTACATCACAGAAAAGTGGGCATGTACGCTATAAATTTATTAGTCTTTGGCTTCATTATTGTTCTGCTACTATTTTTCTTTGACAATTTGAGCTTCTTTTTTTTTTTTAATAAAAAAGCAAATACTGACAACTGTCTCGGTACCAGTAGTTGATGATTCTGGACCCATTAGAAAAAGGAATTAAAAGAATCCGCAGGATTCGTCGGTGGATTTTATGATATTATTATTATTATTTTAATAACCCACAAAAGGTAAGTATTTTTTGTTATTTTTATTTGAAAATATATTAAAATAACAATATTTTATTTTTTAAAACTTATTTTTAATATCAACACATTAAAATAATCTAAAAATATATATATAAAAAATTGAAATAAGCCGGCTCTAACCATGATACCAGATTGATCCTTATATTCAATGTTCCCTCGTTTTCTTTTAATAAATAAAGGAATTTTATTTTTTCTTAAGAGAAAAAATAAAAATTTCCTGAAATAACTGACCCAAAAAAGACTATGCAACCGACGCAAGAGTCTGACAAGTTAATGAAACAAATCGAGGAAGGGGGCAGCAAAATCGCTAGGTTAAGATGTTTGTCTTAAATCCGGACTGCATTTTTGTTTTTTGTTTTCTTAAGCAGCCTGACCCGGCCTGACTTGGGCCTCGGGCCTTTCGGGATCCACCCCCCCAGTTTTGTTTAAGATTATTTAGAGAATCATTAAAAAAAAAATACATGTTTGAAATAATCCACGGAAAATAAAAATTTAAATTAAAAAAAAATCTTGAGAGATATCAATATTTTCAAAATACTTGGACAAGAAGAAAATTATTCCCGATTTTTCAAATAATAAAGCAAAACAATTAATTTCTTTGTCATAAAAATATAAATTTACATGATGTAGATACAAGTTTATCCCTGAGTTAAATTTTTTTAAAAAAATTTATATAAATTAAATTAAATTATTTATTTTTATATTTCTATAATTTTTTAAAAATTGGAAAATGAAATGACAGTCTATTTTGAAAAACAAAAACTAAAAATATATAAATCATATATTGTTAGGCCCAAGCCTGGTTAAATTGCTTCGAACTTCTGTCACCCATATGATATCCAGGCCATTTTTAGTTTAGGCCTAAAAGAGAAGAAGAAATCCATTCTTGAAAAGAGTGTTAGTTTTTAACCGAAAATACCATAATTTTAAAGAAAATTGAATTATTTTTTTATTTTAAATTATTTTTAAAGTTTTTTATTATTATTTTGATACATTGATGTTAAAAATAAAAAATATAATTTTTAATATATTTTTAAGCAAGAAACACTTAAAACAACAATTATTACTGTAACTTCAAACACTATCGAAATCCTTTTTCATTTAAAACCTAATTGAAATGAAATGTATACCCATTTCTTCCATGTTTTGCAAGATCCAAATAAGCAGCTACAATATTCCAGTTGTACTTCCCAAAAACTAAGTAGAAATGGCATAGCAATTAGTACTGTATGTTCATGCATCCTTCTCAACGCTGTTCACATCAATGGCGGTGGGTAGATTCTCCCTCGTGTAAAATTTGGAATATATTTGGGACCCAACTCGAGATAGACTAACGACAAGAAGAGAATGGTTGCATCAAATCTTAAATGTGAAATTTGCTTAAAAAGCTTGGATTAGGGACAGCCTGCATTATAAACGTGCATGCCATTTAAGATTAATTTAACACTCTTTTCTTAATCATCACTCATTAACCACGTGATTAATAATTAAATGGTGATTTTAAGGATAGTATTATATATCCCATGATGATGTTGATTCTGACGGTGCCCTAAATAAATAATTATTTATATAAAGCAAATGCTCTCAAGTTTCGAATTTCAAGGGAGAGATATGATCTATCATTTAGCTAGACGATCCCCGTCATATCGTCTTTCTTAATCATCTGTTAGGATGAGCCTAACGTGGTAGCGGTTATTATCAGTTGGCCTTTCTTTTCTTTCTTCTGAAATGGTTAAGAACTTCAATTCTTGAACTACAATGGTGGTTGTTATGACAGAAGTCTTCAACAAAAGCTGTCGGTCATGGACTGACTGTTGTGACTTTGGTGATGTTCGGTTCTTGGATATCATATATATATTAAAAATTATAAAACAAAATTATATGAAAAGTTCTAGAATTTTGTTAGGTATATCTAGAACTGTGAAAGGAAGATTTAATTTTTTTCTACTTTAATTAATTTTTTAAAAGCTAAGTTGTCCATACTATAAACCGTTTAATGGTTAGAATTCTAATGGTAATTCACACAAATCATTCATAAAATATTTTTTAAATTTTTATTTAGAAAAGAAAAATTATTTTGTTTAAACCACTCCTCATATTTAAAATAAAAATCATAGCTTGGAAAATCTAAAAAACTTATAAATATCAGTTGGCCGTTCTTTTCTTTCTTCTGAAATGGTTAAATGGGTTAAGAACTTAAAATTCTTGAACTCCAATGGTGGTTGTTGTGACAGAAATCTTCAACAAACGCTGTCAAATGCAGGATGCTCCCGTGATTCTTGAGATCTGATAAGTGGGGCCTTTCCCGATTACGAGGGGGAAACATCGTATCAGTAATGTGCAGTGATTTATGCCACCGCCTGTAAAAACAATTAAGAAATTGGAAACAACCTGCAAGGTAGCTGACGAATTTAGTTCCTCATGATTATAAGTTTTGCCACTAAAAATTTATATTATTGGTAATTCTAAAGTTTAGAAGGACAGTCAAGATGTATATAATCTAATTTGAATATTTATATTCATAAAATAAATTAAAAAATTAAACAAATTTTAAAAGGTGTATCTTAACTAGTCAAGTCTTAAATTTATTCTTCAGAAATTACTAGTTCGAGTTTTATAAATCTTAAAGTCATTAAAAACTTATTTGATTGTTAATTTAAAAGTCTCGAAGAATTAGTTGAGATGTGCTGCTTGGATAGCCATGATAAAAATAAATAAATTTCACAGCAAACATATTAAAACTCTGATCTTGGTGATGGTGATTGAATTGAAACCCAATCTGGAAAATCAAAATGGCATGGTGATGGTGATAATTCTTCACCTTCTTCTTCTCTCAATGGAACAGTGTCTTTCCGTTGATCAGCAACAAAAGGATGTTCCAAAAGCATCTCAGCAGTCCATCTTTGTGTAGGATCTTTAACAAAAAATCTTTGCCTTCTTGGGACAATTCTTCTGGTCTGATTGGCATCTCATCTCCTTCTCCAATTCTGATCAGCAACACAAACATGTTGGTTCCTGGCTTACTATTCCACGCAGGCTTCCCAGTCACCATCTCAACAAGAGCACAGCCAAGAGCCCAAGTATCAACCCCCGACTCGTATTCATTGTTGTCGACTGATTCAAGTGCCATATAAAGAGGAGTCCCTCTAATTTCAACTCTCCCTGTTTCTCCCTTGCTTTCTTTGCCAGCCCAAAATCTGCAATCTTCACTTCACCATTCTCGAACAACAACATATTATCAAGCTTCACGTTACAGTGAACAAAACCCTTATCGTGGATATGACGCAGACCCTTAAAAATCGACCTTGCATAATCTTGAGTTTGTGTGGTAAACTGTTTTATAAATGTAAAAGAACCAATTCAACTTAATAATTTATTTTATTTTCTACCATACCTCTTAAAATAAAAGCTTTTTGAATTTAAAATTTATATAAGCTTACACTAGTTTATTTTTAATTTTTATTAAATAAATAAAAATTTTGAGGTTCAAACTTGTAAACGTTTGATCATTAAAACTCTGATATTATATCAAAAAACTAATTTAATTTAATAATTTAAATGGTTAAATGAGATTATAAAATAAGATTTATATTATTTTTAAAAATTAGTAATTCAACAACAACAAATTATATAAACGCTCGTCGTTGTTTTATTCAATAATATGACTATCACTGGATGATATATTGAGAATAACCAGGTTCATTGAGAACTTCCTTCTCGTTCTCGAGAGTAAAGAATCAATGAAGTAGACAATCAAGATTCATTGAAGAAATAATAAAAGCGACAAATAATAAACATAGTTCGAATCATGATAAAATTGTTAAATAAAACATGTTTATATGGAGAATTCATCATAAAAATAAGGGAAAAAATAAAAAATATATATATTTTTAACTTCACTGGGATCTTAAATTGATTTTGATTGTTTTCTTAATTGATTATTTGCTCTTTAATATTAACTATATTATATTTTTTTTATATTAAGTTTCAACAACTTCTCTTATGTTCAATCTTTTAAGTTTTTTTATACGTGGACTCGATTCTTATACATCATTTTAAGATTAATTTTGTATATATACCTGATATTTTATTGTATTTTCTTATTGTGTATTACAATATACAGGTATAATACTTGATTTTATTAATAATATCAAATCCATCATGTGCTGCTCTGTTTTGTGCCACAAATTCTAGAAACAGATTAAAAAATGGATATATAACAGCGACAGATGGAAAAGATCAACTTTCATGGAAAAGAAATGTAATTGACCTGTATCTCGAATACAAAAATGATGCTCTGTACTAAGCCACCAATCATGACTGTTTCATAAGCTAAAAATCAGTCTGCTAAAAACAAATCTCTGCTCAATGTTCTACTCATGTACATTTTTTTTTTTTTTTTGGGGGGGGGTATATACATAAAAAATCAATGGAATCTCCATGGCTGGATATAACTTAAAAAGGTAAAGAGAATATATCTCCGCAGTTGATTGAATCTTTGGTCTCTGTTCCAGCTCTGCCTCATCTAATCGTGATCCAGCACCCAGAATCACACCAATTGCAACTCCGATCACCTGTTAGCTGCCGGATTCTATCCGAAGGTGAAGCCAAACAAGATGAATGTAATGAAGGAAATATTGATTCCAGTTTCCCATCAGACCAAACCTCTGATATTGGCGATAATGATTGAATAGAAACCCACTCTGAGAAATCAAAATGGCATCTTGGTGATGTTGGTAATAACTCCTCGCTTTCTTCTTTGAATGGAACAGTTTCTTTAACTTGGTCAGCAACGAAAGGATGTTCCAAAAGCATGTCAGCCGTCCATCTTTGTGTAGGATCTTTAACAAAACACTTTGACAAAAAATCTTTGCCTTCTTGGGACAGTTCTTCAGGAATGATTGGCAATTCATCTCCTTCTCCAATTCTGATCAGCAACACAAACATATTGGCTCCTGGCTTGCTATTCCACGCAGGCTTCCCGGTCACCATCTCAACAATAGAACAGCCAAGAGCCCAAATATCAACCCCCGACTCGTATTCATTGTTGTTGACTGATTCAGGTGCCATATAAAGAGGAGTCCCTCTAATTTCAACTCTTCCCTGTTTCTCCCCTGCTTTCTTTGCCAGCCCAAAATCTGCAATCTTCACTTCACCATTCTCGAACAACAACATATTATCAAGCTTCATGTCACAGTGAACAAACCCTTTTGAGTGAATATGGCGCAGACCTTTCAGTATCGATCTTGTGTAGTCTTTGACATCACTTTCTTGCAAGCAACCACCAGATTTCTTGAGCTGGTAAGCCAAGCTGCCTCCCTTAGCATACTCCAACAGCAAATTGTATAAACGTTCGTTGTCTTCTTCTACAGTTTGACAGTCGCCGAAACATTGGATGATTTCTGGACAGAAGCCAATTTCATTAAAAATCTCCCTCTCGTTCTTGAGAAAGGTGGTGTCTGATTGGTTGCAGGACTTCACTGCCATCACTGCAGGATACGAAGAAGACGACTTTTTGGTGGTTGCAAGATGGACCGTGGATGAGCTGCCATAGCCAAGGCAGCCTCCTCTTACCCACTCCATGCTCGTTTAGCGTTTGGAGAAGAGAAAAAAATTGAAAACCATGTAGTGTGAGAGAAGGAAAAGGAGAAACGGTGGGTTATATAGGGAGTTTTCTCAAGTGGAAACGGACTGCTAGGTCATAATTTTTGGACCCAATATAATAATTTTCTTTTCGAACACGATCCAATATAATAATATTCACAAATTGGGTTCTCGAAAAAGAAATGCTACAGATAACAAAAGGATGTGCTAGGCTCGCAACTATGTCTATGTGTCGATCACATGCCATGTGTAATATCTCAATTTTTAACCTATATAATTCATAGGTTAATTTCGTATTAATCTTAGCATGAAAATTCAACACCTATTTTTTATATGAATATGCATGAATTAATAAAAATATGGGCTCACATATCCCAAATTATTTTTTTCGCTACAAAAAAATTATCATATTCCTACAGATATGCAGATGGAACAAGTACCATCGATAAATACATTTATCAATGAAAAATAATGTAAATTTATCGGTTATTATATTAAAAATAATATTAGTCAAACAATAGGATATTAATTGTATTAGTGTAATAAATTTTTTCATAAGAACTAATAAAGAGACTGGAATGGATCCTTCTGTTAGATTTTTTCCATAAAAATAAAATATTCATTAATTGGTTTTTGGGAGTTTTTCTTTTTAGTTCCTGTGGAAACATTTTTTTCAAATATATTTTTTTCATATATATATATTGCAACAATTACCTATTTATTAAGAAAAGAAATTAACCTCAACTGACACAGAACAAATTAAATTCGTTCAAAATTATTAACAGATCATTAATGTTGTTCGTAACATGTGGTGGAAGTAAGAATATTGTTTCCTGGCGTTCAATTAAAGATTATATTATATTGCATGTTACCAAAATGTTACACTGGCCAAATATTAATTGTCCCATATGCCTGGGAAAGATTTTAATTTTACAAACTGTTATGACATGGCATCTTATTATTTTTAAAATATATTTTAGTTAATATTTTATTATTATTTCAAGATAAAAAAAAAAGGAATTAATTTTACAAACTGCTATGACGATGATGATTTCTAGCTTGCCGTGCACCGTGGCTGCCTTTCCTTGAAAGTAAAAGGGATAAAAAATCAGATAAATTCCCAGGAGAGAGGCGCCTGGCCTGCGGTGTCATGTGAAGGCATAAATATCAAGAAAAGAAAGAGAAGGTTGCCACACCACCTCAGTTCCAGCTGCGTCATAAAAACATGAAGCTAATTCTGAATTTAAAAAAAAAAGCCCAGGTGGTCGTCAATCTGGAATAATCAGTACAACACATGTATGTAGTTGGGAGAGAGAGAGATACCACGTTTGTATTGTATGGTCGATCTGCTGCCGCAACCGGCCCTAGCTAGGCATCACATGTTGTCACGCTATACACAATAATAAGAATTAGACTACGCTGCCTGCCACCGCGTTTCCATGACTTGGGGACCCAATCAATACGTATATTAATCTGCATCTATTTACTAGCATACACACGCCTAGAAATTCTGGTTCGGAGAAGTAGTGGACGACGTTTTGGGTAGCTAACTAGATCCCGAGTACCCAAACTTGACTCACGTGCTTCAAAACATATCTAGATTCGTTAGTTGACGAATGATGATGGCAGCCTGAGCAGAGCAAGTCGAAGACTTGGTATGATTTGATTTTTAAAGTTTTTTTATTTAAAAATATATCAGAATAATATATTTTTAAAATATAAAAACGAAGAGAATAAAAACTGATAATCAAGAATCACTTCAAGTGAACGAAATGAACCAGTAAGTACCTAATTAATATATGTGTAACACACTTTGTCCATATCTACGCGATGAAATGAAGTGACATGAAACAAGATGGGGAATATTCGGGCAATTCCTTTATGTTGGAGTGTTAGGTTTGATGAGTGAGCTTAACTTATTAGGTGGGTGTGGTGTGTGGTTGCTCGACCTAATGGCAGTCCTTTGCACAGCCATGCGAATTATTTGTCGCCGTCTATTTTGAAGCTTGGATGTGTTTGATTTGCTTTATACGAGAAGTTTGGGACACCTTCCCTCACAGATCTTCCAAGGTTTCGTTTTATACTTCAACTAAGATCTTGTGAGCAGATTGAAGATTTTTTTTATAGACTAGATAGTTCTTGTGCTGACGCACAGCCATGAAGAAGAAATATCTTGGTGGATCGCTTGTTATCTTCAATATAATTGTCGATTCTAGTAAAAAAAAATGAACTTTTTAATGTGAAAATAAAAAGAAATGAATTTATTTGTTTGAATTATACAAAGGAAATAACTGCAGCACTCTCAAATCACTTCCATTTCAATTGCAAATCAATTTTTTTCATTAATCTTTCTTATGGGTTTGTTTTAAATTGTGTACTCAAGTTAAAAAAAAATACACATATACTTGGTTCATGTAAAAATCTAAATTTTTTATATTTTACTTGTTTAATACATATGTTTTGATTTCTTTTGTCATAACAAACTAGAAATATTTGGAAGGCTAAATTAATGTAATTATAATTTTACTTATTTCGTGCAATAACAAATCTAATAATTAGATTTAGGCCCCGTTTATTTGCTCGAAAGTAGTTTTCTTTTGGAAAGTGAATTCCAGAAAAGTAAATTATTTTTCGATATTTGGTAGTGTAATGAAAAATAAGTTGCAAAACACTTTCCAGTGTTTGGTTATGTCATTGAAAATGAGCTGTAAAATAACTTATTAATGTTTTAATTTTTTCAAGTTTATTAAAATAGTGAGGAACAAATCTTAGAAATTAAAAAGTTGAATGAGAATGAAATTGAAAAAAAATATATAATTTCATAAATTATCTCAAATAAAATAAATAATAATCAAAATAATAGAGATTAAATCTAAAAAATAAAAAAAATTGAAAGATGAAGAAATTAAAATAATAATAATTAACTTTTCTTAAATTATTTCAAATAAAATAAGTAATAATTAAAAGAATGAGGACCAAATTTGATAAATAAAAAATTTTAATTAAAAAATGATAAGAGAAAAGCAAATAACAATTATAAAAATGAGGACCAAACTTAATATAAAAATTAAATTCTAAGAGATGAAATTGAAAAATAAATATTCAAAACAAAATATATATAACAATCAAAAATTTGAGGACCAAATTTGATATAATCAGCAAATAATATGATATTTCTAAATTTTTCACAACTTTCAGAAAGTGTTTTCCGCCCAAAATAAAAGGAAAACACTTTCCTGAAAACCAAGCCAAATTTTCTTTTGACCGAAAAGTGTTTTTTGTTGACCGAAAAGTGTTTTCCGTTGACCAACTTTCCTAAAGACAAATAAACACATGAAAGTTTGGAAACTGGTTTTCTGAAAACCACTTTCCGGGAAACAAACACCCCCTTATATATACACGCTGCATTAAATATGTTGAGATTTAGCTTAGATAATTGGATGTACTTTTCACATTAAGAATTGAGTCTTAAAAGTATTTGTAAGAAATATTTTTTTAAAAAAAACAACACTAGTTCTTTTTGTAAAGAAAATGGATATACAAACAAGTTAAACACAGAACCAATAGTAACAAAATGAGGGGTTAAGACTTATTAAAGTAAGGTGGAGGTAATGATCAAGTAGCCTAGACCTAAAACTATTAAGACATTAAAAAGGTTTTTGGGTTTAAGTAATTACTGTTGAAGATTTATATAAAACAAATATGAGGTCATAACAAGACTATTAACCAAATTACTAAGAAAATGAGGGGTTTGGTTGGGATGATTCTATAAAAGCAGCCTTTATTAGCCTAAAACAAATTGTAATCAATCCCTTAGTATTAACCCTACTAGATTTTCTAAACCTTTTGTAGTTGAATGTGATACATCCGAAGAAGGAATTGGAATTGTTTTAATATAAAGGGGAAGACCTATTTCTTTCCTAAGCAGGACATTAAAGGGAATGAGTTAGGGTTGTCCACCTATAAGAAAAAAAGAAAAACCTTTTTGCCATTGTTTTGGCAATTAAAAAAAAAAGATCCTATTGCTTGTCCAACATTTTAAAATACAAAAATGACTAGAAAAGTCTTAACCACTTGCTATAAAAAAAATTTTGGAACTTTAATCCAGTAAAATGGATCTCTAATTACTTGGTTGTAATTTTAGAGTAAAGTACAAGAAAAACAAGGATAATCTAATAGTTGATGCACTTTCTAGAAAACATGGGGAAGTAGTTATTGGGATTTATTAGGAGTCACAATCCTTTTAGTAAATTAGATAAAAATTTTAAAGAAAAGTTATATTACAGGTCTAGAGATTCAGAACATTCTATAACAAATCAAAAGAGATGTCATAAGAGCCTTGAGCTATAAGTTAGAAAAAAGCATATTGTTGTATAAAGAAATTATCTATATTAGTAAAGTATGTCCCCTCAATATAGCAATCATGCATTACATACATAATAGTTTTGTGATAAGTCATTCTATGTATAAAAAGATCCTCAAAAAAGCTACGAGGGATTTTGTTTTAACTAGATATGAAATTTAAAATAAAGGAATACATCTGATAATATGATGTTTATCAGAGAGCCAAATTGAAGAATATTAAACCTCCTAACTTATTGCAACCTCTTTTTATCCTAGAAGAACCATGACCATCTCTTTTCATAAACTTTATTAACAGGACAAATATATTATGATCTTAGTGGTGATTGACAGATTGTCTAAATATGCTCACTTCATGGCATTAGCTCACCGTTATACACCTTTTATGGTTACTCAAGCTTTCGCTTAATATGTTATGAAATTGCATGGGCTCTCTGAAAATATAGTGACTAATAAAAATTATATTTTCACTAGTAAGTTCTAGAAGGAATTGTTCAATGTTCAATGAGTTGAGTCACTCATGTCTATTACCCACCACTCATAGACAGATGGATAGACATAAAAGACTAACAAAACTCTAGAAAACTATCTATTTTATTTTGCAGGTGATAATCTTAGAAGCTGGTCTAGATGGTTAACAACAATTTAATGATTGTATAATACAATTAACCACTCATCCCTACAAACTACTTCATTTGAGGTACTTTATGGGCATAGGCCACCTAATTTAATAAATTATATCACTGAGTTGTCTTTCAATCAAGTAGTAAAGGAACATCTCATAAAGAGGTTTACTATTTTACAAAACATCAAATTTAATCTGTTATGAGCACAAAATAAGCAGAAATCATAGATTAAAAAAAATAAAGCACAAATTTAAAGAGAAAGGCTAGGTGTACTTCAAAGTCCAGCCATATCGATAGGTAAACAAGTTATAAAGAAAAATCAAAAGGTAGCCTAATGTTATTATGATTCATTTAAAACTCAAGACAACTTCTATAAGGCATATAGGTGCACCCCACCTTTCATGTGTCACTATTAAAGAAAAAGGTTGGAGAAGAAGAGCAATTGGTTTTAAAATTACCTTTGTTTTAGGAAGGGCTACCCAATCCTGAACTTAAAAAGATTTTTAAAGCACAAAGAAAGAGTCATTAGGCAACAAATATAACAAGTTAGTTTAAAAAGACGTATCCTCACCTTGAGACAAAGGTTGTTTGATGGGGGAAGAATGTAATAAGGCTTGTTTTTCTAGTCATATTTAGCTAAAAATAGAAATAGAAAATTTTCAAAAGAGACAAAGAAGAGAAATTTTAGGAAGATGAAAAGAGATGTCTTGATAAAAAGGTCTTGATTCAATGTTATATCATGTATGTTCATTAATGGTGGGTGGTGACACCTTGCTTTTGAATGGGTATTAGTTGGTTAACAACTTCCCCAAATATGGTAGTGCATAGAGATAGCCAACAACAATCAAATCTGGGTCAACTATAAAAATCCATTTTAAATTTGGATTTGAATTCTTGGGCTGAGAAATTATTTAAGGAAGATCATATTAAACAATTAAGCAAACAAGTTATCATTATTAGACTTAAGTCATTATAAGGCTCGGACACCTCAAACTTGTTCACCAAATTATTATTATTGTTATTTAGTTATTGTTCTTTGAATTCAACAATTTCAATTCAATATAATTTTTTAATCTTGTCTTTCTTAATTCAAATCATTTTCCAAATAAGTACATAAGTATTACATATATTATAAGAGATATATTGGTGATCTATATGTGAAAGGGGTTAAATAAAAGAATAAAATCACCATCTATTTTTATGTTAGTTAGGAATCATAACTAGTCTTCAGATATTATTGAGTAAAGGGCTAGTTATGATAAAAAAATGATGAAAATTATCCTAAAATATCTTATCTAAAGTAAGTTGTATTGTGTTTATTTTTAATAATAAAAATACATATTGTACATATATGTTAAGATTTTACCTAAACTAAATGTTTGTATTTACTTATTCATGGTAAAAGGTTTCTAGAACTAAAGATAATGATTTTGGATCGAGGCTTGATAACCAAGCCTAATTCTTATTTTTAATTTATGGGAGCGAGATCCGGAATAGTAAACAACTACTTGAGTTTTAACTCATTTTTTTTATTTACATAATTTATACTTTATTTTTGAAAAAAAGAAATAAGGTTTTGACTTCACGCAGACATAATCTTTTTAAATATTACACCAACCACGAGGGAATTCTTGAATTAAAATCTAACAAATTTTATTTACACATTTTTTTGAAGAACAAATAATATTATATTTATTATTCTTTTATTAGATGACCAAAACTCAACTTGTCTATGATAAAACCGTTTGAGAATTATATCATCCACAAGTTGACTTTTAAGAGGGAGCAAAATTTTATTTACTTATTTTAAGGTAAAATCACCCCTAACATCTTATAGTTTGATCGAACTTGCACTTGACTATTGAGTTTTAAAAAATTATAATTTTCCTTCTAAACTTTAGTATGTGCACAACTGTTTACATCTTGTGTTTGGCACAACAAAAAAAGTAAACAAAAATTATCTTATTATTTACAACTTTTCTATTATTTTTCATTTAATGACTAAAGAGGTGCAAACCCAAAAATAATGAGAATGCCACCCATTTGATATTTTTCCCAAATGAAAAGCCAAAAACCAATTATTAAAATTGTGTAAATGAAGGAAATTCATCGTAAAAAGGTATCTGAAAAGACTCAAGCATTGAACAATTCTGATCTAGGACTTTAAGACTCTCATTTGTATAATCATTGAGAGAAGATTACTTATCTAAGACAGTGGACTATTCATCAGAAATGCAAAGGAGAAATTTAAAGGAATTTAGAGAAAAATTAAGAGAAGTTTACTTATTTTTTGTGCTAAACCTATAACATTGCATTTTCTAACTCTAACACACGTCTAAATTAGTCTTCTTTAGATTTTTGCACTTCCCCAACACACAAGCAAGAACTCTCCTTGGGTTGATGATGTAATTCACCAGGCTAAGCTTTAATATGAACTAGCAAGGGATCCATAGCTTTTGTCATTAATCAATAGTTAGCCTAAAATAAGTTTTTTTCTCTTCAAAACCCACTATCCAAACCCACTAAAGCATTAAAATTTCATAATTTTCAAAACCCCACTTAGTACTCATTTCACTAAATTTAGAATTTTCAAGTTCTCTTAAATAAGGTTTCTTTGTTCACCTACTAACCAAAGCTCAAAACTTGTTTTGCCTAAAAATGGCCAAAATTTTATAATTTTCAAGACCCCACTTATTACCCATTTCACTAAAGTCAGAATTTTCAAGTTCTCTTAAGAAATGTTTCTTTGTCACCTGATAACCAAAGCCCAAAACTTGTTTTGGCTAAAACTAAAGTCAACCCCCAAAAAAAAAATAGTCGTTTTCTTTCTTCTCTTTTATGTTTTTAACTTGTGAATTAAACCTAGCCTCCAAAAAGAGTTCAAAGACTAGCGAACCTAGATTCAAGAAAAACTTACCCTATTATTCTTTAAAAATGAGTTTTACTGCTTTTGATTTGGATTTGGATGAAACATGAGTGAGATTATAGAAGCAAAAAGATACAACCACATTAAATCACAAAATCATGCGAGAAATTTATTACAATCACTCGTTTTTTTGTTTTATTTTGATTTGAGAAGAGAGAGAAATTGATTTTTTAATGAGAAGATTTGTAGTTGATTGATGAGAAAGAATAAGTGATTTGTTGTTTGAGTCAATTTTCAATATAATAAATATAAGGTTATTTTGATCCTGTCATCGATTTTGAAATTTTCTTTGATCGAGGATGCAAACTTTATTTTTTCTAAACTCGGTAGGCATATGCAATCTTAACCAAATTATAAAATGCTAGGGTAATATTTCGTTTTTTTATTAATGAAATCACATTATTTGAAATAAAAAAACACAAATCACATATTGGGATTCAAAATTAGCCTTCACAAGTCACATAAGTCGTTTAGAACTAAACCAAAGTGGTTAGAATGGGAAAAAGCAATATTGGTACGTGTACTGTACACCTGGATAAACCAGTTAGATTATGAGTGTCTATTAAACGCTCTAATGAGTGATCCTTTAAGATGGATGTTCCTCTTCTCTCTCTTGCTTTCTATATCGATGGTGTATATCATTGTCATTACCACCTATACTAAGAGATCGATAGCCAAATAGTCTATTCTAAAAGATATACACCATCAATATAGAAAGCAATAATGTGATTTTACGAGGATCTGGCTTGAGGTGGTAAGGGAGTAGTTGTAGTTGTGGTGTGTCTAGTCGAGAATCCATGATGGAAACAAGGATTTTGGTTGGAATCCAATTCTATATATTGAGAGAGAAATTATCGATAGTTTTGAAGCTAGTGTTCTTTGAGTTTTTGTCTTGTCTCATTTTGTGCTGCTCATACAAGAGCTTTTCTTATTTTATTATCTTTGTTTTTGTTTTTTATTCTTTGTCTGTCAGAATGTGTTTAAGTGTCTCCTCTATTTATATTGTATGAGTTTCTTTCCTTTTTTATTGGTCTTGCAAGAGTTTTTCTTTTCTCTTTTTTTTTCTTTATTTTTGTCTCTGTCTTTTATTTTTTTTATGTCAGAATATATCTAGGTATCTCCTTTATTTATATTGTCCCGACTCCTCTTCTTTTTTGTTGGCCTTGCAAGTTATTGTTGTTCTTCTTTTTTTATCTTTGTCTTTGTCTTTTATTATTTATCTGTCAGAATATGTTTGGATGTCTCCTCTATTTATATTGTATGGGCTACTCTACAAAATAGAAAAAAACTAAAATGAAAAAAATAATGTTTGGCAATGTATATTGTTTTTTTTTTAATTAAGAATTTCTAATTAATTAAATTTTATCTTCTTAAGAGGTAGGATCTCTTTCAATTTTTCTAATTTTTTTCTACTATTTATTTTTCTTTTTCTCTTATGCACAATTTTCTCATTATGTTTTTCTAGTCCCTAGTCATTCAGTCCCTTTTCTTTCATGCCTCTATTTTTTATCCCTAAATTCTTGTTATTCTCTTTTATTTATGCATCTTCTCACACAGAACAAAATAAAATAAAATAAAAATTTAAAATATAACAAAAATTGATTGAACTTCATTATGAACAAATTTCTTTGAAGAACTTTTATTTTTGAAAATACATTAAAAAATAGGGTGTCAAACTAAGGTATGACAATTTTATTTATTTATTTTTTAAAAAAAGACACAACTGTATTTATGTTTTTTTAAAAAAAAACCTTATGGTCGCATCAGTTTGGATGGTTATAATATGTGCATGGCACGAGAAAAATAAACAGATTTTTGCAGCCTTCTTTCGTGAAAATCGAGTTAATATTCGGCAATTTGAAAGAGAATCTGAATCGCCGCCAAATTGTCAAATTTTAGCATGGGGAAAGTGAGGGGAAATGATGGGAATTTGGTTGTCGGTTTCGTGGACTAGTCCACGGTAGCTCAGATACGTAGAACCGTTAGTTGAGCCGACGGGGTGACGTCGTTTTGCAAGTCAAATTCATGAACGAAGAGGTCTAAAAATCCAAAATCAAGTAGCCAAGCCCACCAAACATCGCAAATTCTAAGGCTACCAAACCAAATAAGGACTGTGTGCCATATCAATCAATTTCCAACAATATTCTTTTTTTTTTTTTTGTGTTTTCTAAGCATCTTTTTCAAGTGGTGTGTGTTGTGTGACGGTGACCCACTAGCCAGCCGTCTTCGATTTGACTCCCCAACACTGCCCCTCCTGTGCTTTTGCCCTCCCTTGCGCATCACCGAAGGTTATTATTTCTGTGTGTTTTTGCTTTGTAGTCTTCGATGCGTCTACAAGAGGGCCCAGACGGTGATTATTTAATGGCGTGGAGGCGACTCTTGCTCATCGTCATGGATTCATGGGGTCTTCCTTTCGAGATGTTTGTTTTCACTTTGAGTATTGACTATTATAAACGCAGCCACTCGTGGGTTTAACTTGAAACGGTAAAGTATGAAAAAGTCTGCTGAAAAACAGAAGAAGAAGAAGAGCGTGAAGTAAGACCTTTCGCCGGAGGAGAGGATCAAGTCATAGTCCATATTCAAATAGTAAGAAGAGTCAGTGTTCACATTTATCACCATTAATAACAAGTAAAAGATGTTCACATTGGTGAAGCTCAAAGGTCTTTCCTTTCATGGAATTTCCAGGAAGCAAGGCTTTCTTATACTGCCCTTCTGGATAATTTAGGTTCATGCTTGATGGACATTTATTTATTTATTTATTTTTTACTATTCTTCTCCTTGGTTGTTTCTTGACATTTATTTTAAGGCATTATCTTAAGATAGCTGTGCCTATACGAAGGGTTGATTTTCTGCCCTCTGACTTTTTCGCCTCAGGTTCTGGGTGTGAAACCCCCAATCTCACAGCATTGACTTGTAGCTGCCACACCATTGTTTTTGCTTTTCAACAATCAACAGAAAAAAAAAAACACTAAACAATTTATTGGAGACAAGATCCTTGTTTCTTAGTAGTTACGTGTCTGTTGTAGGTTTTTTCTTCTCATGGTTTTAAAAATATATTTTTAGTTGTGATTTTTAGATAAATAATTAAAAAAATATATGATTGGTTCAAATTGTTTTAAAATAAATTTTTATTTGTAAAATTAATAAAATATAAATTTCCATTAAAGAAAAAATAATAAACAGAAGGAATTGGATAAAAAAATTAAAGTTACCCATAGTATTTTTAGAGTACCGTATCATTAAAGAAAATGTTTTTTTTATTCGAAGAAATCTTATTCCCTGAAAAGCGTACTTTGTGGGTCTAGGTGAAGGAGTAAAACTCCGGCTATCTCAGACTCTTACAAGAAATGAACGCCCTGACTCGAACTCAAAACCTGCTGTGCAAATCTCAAACCCTTTGCCATCACGCTACGCCCCTTAAAAACAGCCATAAAAAAAAAAAAGGGTAAAGGTGAGCATAAATTGTGGGCTTCCTTTGTCCAAAGTTATGAGAAGCAGAGAGATCCAAACAAGGCCTAATTTCCAGTCTAACTAGCAACTAGAGCTTCAATCAAGTTTATCTGTGATTGGGCTCCTTGGCCCCCACATATATCCACTCCCTTGGCCCTCACAAATATTATTTTTATATATTTTTAAGAAAAACTCTTGTTATTTTAATATTTTATCATAATAATAATACAAATAAACTAGTCCCAAAAGATTATAAAATTTATTGAAAAAAATTGAATGCATCTTTCTGTAGTATATCATTGAAATATATAAAGAGGAATTTAATTTTGTTTGACGTAAATACTGAGTCAAATATATCTTTACTACCAAGTAAAAAAATAATATATCATAACTTATATGTTGTAAATTTAATTATATGTACTTCTTAATTGCTTTATGGTTTTTTAGAATGACATTTTGTTATTTAAATGTACTTATATGCGTATGTTAGCATATATAATTCAATTAAATAATAAATTATTATTAAAATTCATATAATTAATAGAATATATTATAGTAATAAATTATTTCCTTAATTGGATTTGGTTCTTAGAAAATTTATATTTTCAATTATCACTTCCTCTGAATTAACATTTTACCAAATACTTTTATTTATCTACAAGTTACAACATCATCATCCTCTAAAACCAAACAATCGGTATATACATGTCTTGCTAAAAATTTAATTTTTTTATTAAAAAATAATTTTGGATTGTTTTGATGCATTAAAGTCAAAAATAATTTTTTAAAAATAAAAAAATTATTTTGATACATTTCAACACGAAAAATACTTTAAAAAACAACTATAACCACATTTCCAAACAACCACAACCACCCTCCAAAACAAGCAATTTAACCACACTCCAAATCAAGCAATTTATCAACACAATGGTTGGGTGTTTATTTTCACTTTGTTTTTTTCTTTAATGCCCTTTTTCGTGTAAGGTTACTGTGAAATTTTTTTTCCATCCCTTATATTTTTTTTCTTTCTAATTTGATGTTTTTATCTAAATATTTTTTATTTAAAAAATATATTAAGAAAAACAATAACAAAAGAATCAATAATTTTAAAAATATGAAAATGCTTTCATAATCTCCATCTAATAAATTAAAGCAGCTCGTACTCTGCCATCTTCTCAATGGTCTCTATGATTGGTTGGAAGTGAATTAATAGTTGTTTTTTAAAGTAATTTTTTTTCAAAGTAATAATTTTTTATTTTAAAAAAATTAATTTTAAAATAAATACATAATACGTTTCTAAAAAGCGCTCCCAAACAGTTTATGCTGCCTGGGCCACCACTTTCTCTCCCTTTTTTACCCCTCTCTAAATAAATATTGGTCAAACAAAATTAGTGACAAATGAATCCACAAATGCAGATGCCACGATGCCACAACTTAGTAGTACTAATTTAACTGCTATATTATTATATAAACACTATTCGAGCACATACAAAAACACCATTAATGCATTCTTAAGCATAATGCCGCAAAATGGTCCGAACCCAGAAGACATTCCCGCCTTAACAAATAGTAATACACAAGCACATGCATATATCATCACAATCTACTAGTAGCGTTTGATAATTCAGGCACAAACCCAGCAAAACCCGCCACTCATCTCCGGCAACGAGTGATCCTAGAACACCCTCTTGAGTAGGGATTGACAGGAGTCCTAGACTTGAAGCAGTTGTGGCTATAGTAAGATCTACCGGACCTTGCAGGACAAGGAATTCTATTGGCAGACAAAGCTCCATATGAGATGTAGTAATGCGTTCTCCTCCAAAGTAAAGATCTACGACTAGTTTCTTCACCGTCATCAAGATCCACCAATCCACCATCAAGCTCACTACTTTCATCGAAATACATGGACATTGGCCATTCTAGCGCATCGCCCATTGCCTTCAACCTTGTTTCATCGACTTGAGCCTGGCTTCTTGGACTGAAAGCAAGATAGATAGTGAAGAGGAATATCAAGAAGGTGAAATAGTGTTGCAATGTAGAATTTCCCATGAGTAGAAAACACAAGCGGTGGGAGTGAAAGCAGCTACAATGGGCTAAGCTAGCTATAATGGGCAGGTTTCTTGTTTTTGAGGTCTTGAGTGGTGGAGGAGGGAAGTTACATGGTGGGGCTGTGGGGACGTACAGTCACATGCAGGTGCAGGTCCTGGAGGTCAGAATTGATTGGGTTACAGCTGTGACTCATCAATGCATCAGTTAACGCGTGTCTCGATTGCTGTGTTGCTTTCTTCGTCCTTGTTTTGGCCAATTATTTGGTGAGGTGGGACTTATTGTTAGATTGTGTGATGGAGTTTATGATGGGGCTTTCAGTGGGGTACGTGACAAGTGTTGGCCTCGCAATGGCTGTGATGTCGACATAAAGTTTGCTGGGACGCAGAAGAAAATCGGTTGGACTACTTGGATTGCTAATTTGAGCGGGGGTGACGGATAAGACACTCATCACTGAACCTGGGAGAAGCCGGGATATTAGGTTTGAGAGGATTAAATTAGAAAAACTAACTTTTAGGGAGTAAACGTTAAGATTTAATAAGTTTAGGGTTTAAATTTATAATTATTCAAGGAAAGATAAGGGAAAAAATATTTGCAGGGGCCGGGCCCCTACCTCCGCCCTTACGGCTAGCCGGACATTTTATGGCCCAGCTTATGTTATGCTAGCATTTTTTTTTTTTTTTAGCGATGGTGATTTCATTTAATATTTGAGAACTTCTTTTTTCATGCCATTTTAAACTAATTTCTTTTTATTGTAATTTAATTTAATTATAATATTAATAAATAAATAAAATTTATTTATTTTTTTAAAAAAAATTTTTATTTTATTTTATTTTTTATATTACTCTCATTACCTTCAATTTATTTCTTCAAAGATCTTTTAAAAAAACTAAATGAGTATTTTAAAAAATTTATTTTTAATATTTATTTTTTTCTTTTTAGAATTATAAATCAAAAGGATTGATCTTTGATTTTTATAGTATTTTTAGATATTAAATTCTATTTAAAATTTAATTGTTAATACTAAAAAGATTACAAACATAAGATTTCGTTAAATTCTTTAAATTAAATTAAATTTTAAAAATTCCAAATATAATGTTAATTTAAAGGAAAAAAGGTTGAAGTTTATTTGAGTATGATAAGGACGAAAAGATGAAGGATCTTTTCCTTGCGTTTTGATAAATGGGTTTTCTTTTGAAGTAATATTTTTTTTAGGTAATATTACACTTCATCTCAATTTATTTGTACTATTTCATTTTTTACGGAAACACAATAAATATAATATTACATTATCTAAACTTGCTACAATATTCCAATAATATCCTTGTACTCGTTCCTTTTCAGCTTTTTATAAAAA
>Ga0325411_1000355_pt1 | contig 46877 bp, 24 predicted proteins | sample PopdelMetagenome_13_FD_206181 | JGI IMG/M metagenome (GOLD analysis project Ga0325411, IMG submission 206181) | Populus deltoides microbial communities from Bellville, Georgia, United States - Xylem-PdIQD-R4 | ecosystem: Host-associated > Plants > Phyllosphere > Stem > Wood/Secondary xylem...
TCAAAACTATAAAAATAAACATAAAAACATCAAGCTAATTTCTTTTTAATAATTTAAAAAGTATCAAAAAAAAAAGAACAAAAGTTATCAGAATGCAAAACAGGTTATTCCATGGTCTGTATGTGGTCAACGTTCACCATAGCGCATGGGAGTATAATTCAACAAAGGGAGCTTGGTCCTATCTACGTCGACAGGGAAGGCCGGTGATTAATTATAACATAGCTGCAAGCTCACATGGCAACTTTTTGGCGTGGCCATAAAATCTAAGTGCTTTCAATTTTCCTGTCAAATTCATGTCTTCCTGTGCTTCCGATAAATCACACTCAGATCCATGCGATTTTATTTGGATATAACTTCCATGATAATGGAACCTAACCCACAACATTCTTTTAGTTTAGTGTGCGGCTCATTGTTGAGTGAAAAATAATTTTAAAATTGATAAATTTGTATTTTTTAAAATTGATATGTTTATAAAAAAAAAATTATATCTTTGTAATGACCTTGACCTCCTTAAAATGAATGTAATGATCAATATTATAGCCAATGATAAAAATAATAATAAGATTTTCTTATTTTTTTATTTGCTCGAGTTTTATGATATGTGGCATAGCAGGTCAAATCATGTAAATTATAATTCTATACAAAGGTTAATAAACCGAGTATGATTTTTGAGAAAAATCACAAGTGTGGAATTTGTGTAGAATCAAAATTCATAAAATCTTATTTTCAAACAATTAAAAAGCAGTAGTGAACCTCTAGACTTAATTCACACAAATAATAGTGATTTAAAGTTTGTGAAAACTAGATATGGAAGAAAGCACTGTATTATTTTTATAAATGATTCCAGAAGGTGTTGTTATATTTATTTGCTTAAGAGAAATGATGGAGTTCTTGAAATATTTAAACATTAAAGAATGAAGTTGAAAATCAACTTAACAAAAATACAAAGGTAAGTTCTTATTTACTATAATAAAATGGCATTGCAGAATGTAAAAACCAAACATTAAAAAAAAATGATGAATTCCATATCAATAAGTTCGAGAGCACCTTAGAATTTGTAGGGGAGACAAATCTAACTAACAATTATATACTTAACAAAGTACTTCATACAAAGTTAGAAAAAACACCATATGAATTATGTAAAGGTAAAAGACCTTCTAACATATACCTCAAAGTGTGGGGGTGTCTTGTAAAGGTAGAAATACTTGATCTTAAAAAGGTTAAGATATGACATAAGACTGTGGATTGTGTATTTGTCACATATGTATATAATAGTAGTGCATATCGATTTCTTGTACACAAGTCAGGTATTGAGGATATTCATCTTAATACTAATATGGAATCAATGAATGCTATATTCTTTAAGGATGTGTTTCCATAAAAGAAAATCATACATTTAAGAGAATGATTGAGTCTAGCTCAAGTAATCATCATCAATTAGAAGATACAGATGAGCTTATTCAACCCGTCTATATTTTTATTATTTGTTTTCTTGTTTTTTTATGATTTTTTAGATTTTTTTTGACACATAAAAAATAAATAAAAATGAAAGAAATAACAAAATGATTAAAATTAGCGAAAATTACTGAAAAGATGTATTTTTTGGATTTTTTTTCTAATTTTTTTAAGTACATATAAAAAATAGGGTTAAAAAATTAGGTTACAACACATCACAAGACATAGTTACTATCTCCAAGAAAGTTAGTACACCGCCACACTCTCCTATGCTTACGCACAAATTGTTAGTGCAACACTACTGTTCTTAGCAATGATTATCTCCTTTAACATGTCTTCTTAGAAGGTGCCTGCTTTCTTATTAATAGCTATCTCTCCAATATATCTCCTCAAGGAGTGCCTACTTCTTTTGTTAACGGCTCTCTCGTCAATTTGTCTTCTTATAAGATGCTGACCTTTCACGCCAATCACCCTTGAGCACCAACTTTTTCCATCAATAACACAATAATCAACAACTTATTTTTTGAAGTTGCCTGCAAGAAAAAATAATTACTCTCTTTCCTTACTCCACCCCATAACAATATAAGCTCATGTAATCTAGGTGTATAAATACATAGAATCATCAAGCAAATAAACATGATCACAAGAGATACTCTCATGCACTCTTCATTCTTCTTCTTCTTCTTCTTCCTTTTCACTTTATTTTTCTTCTATAATTAATTAATTTAAATATCAGAGGTTTCATTGTTATCCTAAGGAACTTGTTTTTCAAAAACATATCAAATCTATATTCAAAGCACACATATAGTTGAGCCTAAGATACAATTCCAAGAAAAGGCCAGATGTACGACTCCATCAGAAACCATGGCCGATCGTCCTTTAAAAAAAAATCAATCGATCATATGAAAAAACAGAAAAGAACCCTAAATATAATTCCCAAATTTGACCAGTGGTATGATTTTGACGCCATCACAAAACATCTTGATTTTGACACGTACAGGAGAGGTAATGTAGAGGACAAGCCTGCTTTCTTTTCCAACTTGTGGATAAAAAGATCGGAAACATGCATGTAAGGCTGTGGTTCTTCGCCGAGAAAATTGAGAGAGAATAAAGTTGGCAACCCGGAGAAGCAATTGCAAGACAATCCATTGGTTTTTCTCTCGTCTTTTTCTCTCTTCGTTGTCACTTCAAAAGTGTGTGTGTGTATATATATATTGGAGAAGCTGGTGATGTGTATCCATATCTATTATCATAAATATATATCCTTTTCAACATGGATTGTTCTTTATATTTAAATGTTTTTTTTTAATATATTTTCTCCTGTAAGAATTTAACACACCCACGTAAAACTAAGGAAAAATCACGTAAAAAAAATAATCAATATGTGTGTTAAACTTTTAAAGACTAAAATAATTAAGATTTTATTAGACTTTTTATAAAAACTAAGGTCTAATGTGCTCTTGCAGGTGTTAGCCAATGGCCCGTCCTTCTTTATATTTAGTTGATTTTATATATATATATATATATATATATATATAGACACACGATAATCTTACATGCCCATAGATCTATAAGAAATTATTGATCAAAGATTATATATATAGATAATAGTAAAACTATTGCATTTCTCAAGAAAAGTTATGGCTATGATAAGTAAAAATAAATAGTGGACTTAGAATTATCTAATTATATTATAGCTAACGAGCGGGGATGGAGCTAGTAAATAAAATTAAAGGATGTTAAGATTTTAGTCGTTTTATTATTTGGACTAAAAATATAAATATTATTAAAGAAAGGGATAAAAAAATAATTTCCTTGTAAGGACCGGGACTCCTGCCAACCCCCTGTCTCTGCTACTGCTAATGAACTTGTAGCTTAATTCACAGTAAAATTATTTTCCTTTAAAAAAATCATATCATACCCCATGTAAAAAAAAAAGTGAGAAGAGTCCCTGTATAAAAACAAATATTCAACAAGTTCTTGAGGATGTTTGTGCCGATTTTTATATTAAGGAAAAGAAAATATATGAAACTTAAAAGAAAAGGAAAAAAGTATTAAAAAATGTATATTTAACAAGTGAAGCTTTGAATAATCTTTATTTTTTACTTGAAGTTTGTTTTTTGGTTATGTTGGGGCAATTTTTATTTTATAAAAATATAATTGATAAATATATCTTATTTATTTTTGAAATTTTTTGTTTAGTGAGCACTTTAAATTATTGTTTAAATGACCCATAACTTAAACCGATTTTAAATAAAATAACCTAAATCTATTAAATAAGGGCATCTTTGATTTAATTTCATTATTTTTTTCTCTCCTAGCTAGAAACTTGCCTAAAGAGAGTGACTTTCTATCCACTTGTGCAGAGTCGTAAGGTCCCAGAAGAGCATCAATCAACGAGAGGCTTGAAAATGACTTTATTTTTCCCAAGAAAGAAAATCTTTTTCCATGATGTTTATTGCTGTTTTTTTTTTTTTAATTTAGGTATTCTTTAATTCTTTTAAAGAACGAAATTAGTCCCGTTTAAAATTTATAGTTGTTCCTTTTAATAAATTTATTGTTTTAGAATCAAACTTATATTAAATAATTTATTTATAATGATGACTTTTTGTTTTTTTTTTAAGTTTAATGTAAATGTCCAGGTTAGCTTGCGTTTACCTCAATTAATTCCACGAGCCCTGAAATTAACAACTATATAAATCTCCAATAACCATCATATGAGTAACCACAAAACTCGAATTTGACATCACATAAAGAATAAATTTTTTTTTATTGAGTAGTAAGAGACGTTTTTCACTTTTGTGTTTTATATAACGCTATTTTAAACTATTTTGAAGTTAATATATCATTCATCATAAGTACCTTTTTTCTTCTTTTTTTTTTTCGTTAAAACATCTCACTCTTATTTTTACTTGTAGAATTATTTATATTTTAAAAAACCATCCGAGTAATGAATTTCATTTTACATGTTACATGTTAAGCTTTTGTAATTTTTTTTTTAATGGAACTGAAATTAAAATAAAAAATTCCAACCCATTTTTTATGGCACAATGAAACATGGTAAAGGGTGATAAAAAAAAACTGGAAAACCGATTAAACCGATAAAACCGGAAAAAAAATTACCGAAAAAACCGAACCGTGAAAAAAACCGATTAAAATTTTGAAAAAACGGCCGGTTCGGTTCGGTTTCAGTTTTATAAGTCTAAAACTGAAAAAACTGAACCGAACCCAAATCGAAAAAAACCGAGCCAAACCGAAAAAAACCGAGCCAAACTGAAAAACAGAGCCAACCGGTTTGAACCAGTTTTTTAATAAAAAACCGAACCAAAACCTGTTGGTTTGAATCGGTTTCGGTTTTTTTAAATCTGCTTGGTTTTTTTTATAAAAACCGAACCGAACCAAAAATGATCATCCCTAGTTATAATTAAAGTTGTTTTTATATTTCATTATATTTTTTAATTCAATAAAGCATGAACTCAAAGTCACTATACTCTAAGCTAGCATTACTCGGTGGTGCATTATTTAGACCTTTTTATTTTTTAATTATTTTGGTCTTACATTGTAGGTCATGTTTTAGTAAATTTAACTTAGGTCATGTTTGTTTTCTGAAAAGTAATTTTTGAAAAATGACTTTCCAAACTTTCCTATATTTGTTTATTATTAGAAAAGTTGGTCAACGGAAAACATTTTCTAGTCAAAGGAAAATTTGACTTAGTTTTCAGGAAAGTGTTTTCCTGGAAAATTTGGGTGGAAAACACATTACGGAAGTTGTGAAAAATTTAGAAATGTCATATTATTTGCTGATTATATCAAATTTAATCCTCAAACTTTTGATTGCTATATATATTTTGTTTTGAATATTTATTTTTCAATTTCATTTCTTAAAATTTAATTTTTATATTAACTTTAGTCCTCATTTTTATAATTGTTATTTGCTTTTCCCTTATCATTTTTTTATTGAAATTTTTTATTTATCAAATTTGGTCCTCATTCTTTTGATTGTTACTTATTTTATTTGAAATAATTTATGAAATGTTAATTATTATTATTTTAATTTCTTCATCTTTCATTTTTATTTTATTTTTTAGATTTGATTTCTATTATTTTGATTATTATTTATTTTATTTGAGATAATTTATGAAATTATATATTTTTTCAATTTCATCCTCTTTCAACTTTTTAATTTGTAAGATTTATTCCTCACTATTTTAATAAACTTGAGAAAATAAAACATTAATAAGTTATTTTCCAGCTCATTTTCCATGACATAACCAAACACTGGAAAGTGTTTTCCAACTTATTTTCTATTACAATACCAAACATTGAAAAATAATTTATTTTTCTGGAATTCACTTTAAAAAAAAAAAACTACTTTCCAACAAATAAACATATTCCTAATTTATTTTGAATTATTATCACTTGAATATCTTATTTTCATGTTTGCACGCGGTGTAACATAGGCCATCTATATAGCTTGTAAACCAGAAAGAAGAGAAAAAACAAGCAAATTACAACGATAAGTGAGAAATCAGTCAGTTAAACAAACAAAAAAAGATGGAAGAAATTGTCAAATGGACCGTTAAAGCGCCTAGAACCAATGCTAGGCTAAAGAAGATTTTTAAGCGTGGGGCTAAAATCTTCCCTGAAAAATGACAGAAGATTCACGATAATTTTACATATATAGAAAAAGAGAAATGAGGTTGACATGAGAGGAGGAAAGATGGCCAACCCCTACCTCCATTATCAAGATTCCTTCGGACGTTTCCTCGAGAAGAGTGTGCTTCTCTCATGCCTTAAGAAGGTCCCACAATTGCCCTTCCTCTTCATCGCAGCCATTACTGATGCGCCTCTCTCCCTCTATAAATAGAGCAGGGCTTGAAGATACAACAACTCATTAAGCTACACAGAGAACACATTCATACCCCAAGTCTTTTAGTTCATCCATTTAAGCTTAATCAATCAATCATCATGTCTAGCACCTGCGACACCTGCGACTGCGCTGACAAGACCCAGTGTGTGTAAGAATTCTTCTTCTTTTTTTCCCCTTCTTTTGCAAACCTGATTAAGCAGCTCTTGCTTGTTTATGGTTTATATATGTTGTGCAAGCTGTATAGTAGGTAGTTCATGTTTCTGCATGGCTTTCGTGCTTACATTATTATGCTAGCTGCTCTCTCATGCCATGCAATTTGTGATTAATTTGCAGCAAGAAGGGAAGCAGCTACACTGCTGGCATCGTCGAGACTGAGAAGAAGTAACTTTCGCATCTCTATCTTTAAAGTCCTGTTGTCGTAGTCTTAATTAGCGTAGAGAGACATGGTTGAAGCTTAAGTATGCACTGATGATTAATAAGCAGAATGAATAATATATATTGCTTTATTCCTAAACATTTTTGGTTCGTCAGTAAAGATTGATAATGAAGGACATGGGAACACGATGCTCATACAATGGAGTCTGATTTTTTTTGCAGCTATGTCTCCTCCGTAGTCATGGAGGTGCCTGCAGATGAGAACGATGGCAAGTGCAAGTGCGGTACTGGCTGCACTTGCACTACCTGCACATGCGGTCATTAAGCAAGCACATCAACTATCATGTTTGATGTGGGATTGGGAGTGGATTAGTAATGTAATTTCTGATAAATAATCTGTGTTCTTCTGTACTTGTGGGTGTGGAGTGAACAAACAAAAGTGTCCGTGAGTGTCTTTATGTTTGTGTCTTCTTCATTGTTATGTATTGGCCATGTCTGTGGCCTCTGGTGTGGTTTTAATGAAGTCTTATAATTAGTGTAGTACTCTGCTTCTCTCATCTTTCTAATCATTTACTTCACAATTATATTGTCTCCATGGCTAAAGTAGACCTAGACTACCAGAGCAAGAATATTGCTGAACTTCATTAATCTAGAGTTCATAGCCTATCAAGCGCGGTATGCTCTGTGATCAAATGGCATAAAATTTGATGCATGAAAGCATAGCTTCACCACAGCGAATTACAACCAGATAGCATTACAATAATTAGGCAAGTTAATTTGAGATCGTTATTGCTTAAGAAATCAGTTTTTTTCCCTGACCACAATCTTGCAATCAACTCTTCTTCGTTGGGATCGTGTCAAGATTTATTTTTTTCCTTTTATTTTCCGCTAATGCACACAACACTTAAAGAATCCACAAGAAATATGTCACGCAGCAATCAGAAGTCATAAAAGATAAACCCAAAAGCAAAAGAAAGTTAAATTGGAAGAATCTAATCTGAGATCTCTGAACTCGAAGAGAAACGGCATGGCCAGCAATATGTTCAAGTGATTGCGAAAGAGAATACTCAAAAGGATCACAAGAAAGTAGGTAACCTGGCCAGCAATTGTTTGATCATACAACTAGCAAGGCATGCAATGATTAGTGGTCGTAAAAGATGAACAGAAGAAATCAGGGAAAGGGTTACTGTCTGAAGACCTTTAGATCAATTTATAGTAGCGTGTAGAATAATTATCCATCCTTGGTTACTTGCTTTTCAGCAATTAGATCTCCTTATGATAAACTGTCAATAACCATCGTAAGAAAAGCTGAGAACAATATCAAACGCCATTGATTAAGGAATATGAAGAAGGAATCATAAATGAATGGAAGACTTCAATGGCATCTTAAGGAATGGAATATATTGGAGAAAGGAACTTTAGTCTACCTGTTAAACCACATGTACAGACAAGAATAAAGCATCGACAAAGAGATGAGACAAACACAGTATCAAGGCCTCATTCATGCATTTTGGCCATTTTCAATTGTTAGTGGAGTTCCAAGAAAAAATGATTGAAGATATGAAAAAGTCAAGCAAAGTTGCGGTTTTTAGCTTTATTCCTCGTATCTGTTCTATGGTCGAAGTGATATTCATTTGCAAAATGTTGAAGTCCTCACTGGACAATGAGCCTTAACCTATTTCACACGAACAGCTTCACCATTCTCCAAAATGCTGTCGTGTTTTAGTTTCTTAGTTTCAGGGCAAGCCAGCAGTTCCTCTTTTGCTTGATTACAGCAAATTCAAAGCAAAATCATTGAATCCTGCTTTCACACTCAGAAACAAGACACCGTTGGGTTGGAGACACGGGGGAAGAAGAAAGGAATTAAGAACATCAGATTCAAAACAAAATCATTGAATCCTGATTTCATTCTCACAATTTTAAATCATTTACCATGCATTTCAGTTTTGTTCCTTCTTTGCCAACTAGTACTGTTCTAAATTCAAGATTATTCTGCGTATCATCTTCACTGGAACTCCTCAAATTTTTTCTTCAAGAGCTCTCTGGTACGACGGCATCAGCTTATTTGAGATCAATACAACTCTTATCCTAATTTGTTCCACGACATGGTAATTAGGGGTGAGCAAGAAAACCACCACTGAAAGAAAAACAGTATAAATATAAACTTTTCTTCTAACTCTAAAGGCCAAGTCAAACCCAGCCGCCGCCCTCCTCCAGGTTTTCTCTCTATCTCAGTTCTCGCATCTCCCCTTCTCTGGTTTCTTGTCTTCTCCAGTTTTAAGGTTCAAAGTCTCGAGAAAAAACTAAGGTATCTAGCAATCTTTAAAGGTATATCTTTCTTTATTTTGCTCAATTCCATTCCTAAATCTCCATTTCCCGTTTGGCCAATCTCATGGGAACTATTTGCTTAAAGCTCTAAAACCTATCAAATTGAAGCTATCAAGCTCTTCTTCCATTGCCATCCACTCTGCTGGTCTGGTCACTTTTCCTTTCTAATTGGTGCCTTATTTATTTATTTATTAGTACATATATATAAATGCGTACACTATTTCAATAGATCAGATTCGTTCACTTTGTTTCTTTACATTACAGGAGCAATAGAGTCTGTTAAAAAAGCATATGATGCATTATTGTTGGATTCTGGAAGAACACTTCTGCAATTGACAAAGCCTATTGAAGGAACTTACGCTTCCATCGGGAGAAAATATGTTTTTTTTTTCCTTTCTTTTTATGCTATAACTCCTATTATTTACGTTCGGGATAACATGCTATTTCTGGATTAGAATGAAGTGATTCGCAGCAGGGGATTTAACACATAATAGTTTTATTAAATCGGTTTTTTCCAACAATTAACTGAACCGAACCAAAAGTAACTAGTTTGAACCAGTTTCGGTTTTTAATTTAAAATAATAAAAACTTTTGGTTTACTTATTATTATATTTTTTTTTGGAGTAAAAACCAAATAGAATCGAAAATCAACCGCAGCATGTAGAACGACCAAAATAGTGCACATACCATAAAGGAGGGGCATAAACTTATCACTTGACTACATACATAAAACGGAAAAGAAACATGAGAAGAAGACTGAGTTTTTTCCATTTTCCTGTTTCATCACTGAAGTTTTGGCAAACAATCTGAAATGTAGTGTACAAGCTTTGAAAGGGCATGAAAGATGACCTAATATGTCTTTCAGTTTGAAATTCTTGCAATCAACCAGCTCTTTGAACTCACACGTCTAGATTTCTCTTCTTATTTACATTTTCCATTTTAGAGCTAATGGACACAGATAAGGAAGGAAAAAAAAAGGAGAATCTGTTCTCTGAACTAAATGACAATTAGCATACGAAGCAATGAATAAAAAAGATAGAACTCGCGAGTTATAAAACTCGGAGAATCTGTTCTCGATATAGACAAAGAAGATAGAACTGACCTGGCATGCAGTGATTAGAAGTTGCAAAAGATGAAATGAGAAGATATGAGATGTTATTGTCTGAAGATGCATTGTCCAAGTTAGACGTTCTAACCCAGAGTTATCCTCTCAGAGTTGCTTCTCAGCCCTTCGACAAGCTCACTTGAGTTCAAGGGAGATATAATGGCTCAAAAGTGACAGAGAATAATTCAGGTTGCAGCAAAGTTGATGAGAATGTCTAATTATGGACAATACACTTCAGATTATAACTTTTCACTTCATCCTCGGCAACTGCTACTTGTAAGGATAACAATCAACATGTGAGGATAAGCTTGCATAAGTACGAGATGAGAGTCTATAAACTATCATCAGAAGTTCAGAACAATACATAACACCGTAATGGAATTTAAAGAAGGAATCACAAATGGGAGAGTTATTGGCATGTAAGGAATGCAATACATCAGAGGAACAACTTTCCTCTGCCTGTAAAATCACAGGTTCAAAAAATAATCAGATAACACTGACAAAGAGAAGAGACAACACAATATCAACCCCATCCAAGGATTCTGATCATTTTCAATTGTCTCAGAGGAAGGAAAGAAATCATAATTCAAGAAGATAAAAATGACTGCAAGTACAAAAGGTCAAGAAAACCTGTGTTTTCTAGCTTTATTCCTCCTCTTCAGTATGTGTAATTCCAAAACAAGTATTCTATATTCCAAAATGGTATTGATTTATGAACTAAACCATATCTACCAAACTCAAATGTTAAAGCCCTCAGCACGGAGGCACAGTCGATGAGCCTCAATCCATTTTGCGCATGCAGCTTCACCATGCTCCACAATGCATTCGTCCCTTAGTTTCTTAGTTTCAGGGCAAGCACAGCAGATCTTCTTCTTGGGCTTTGATTCTTTAGTAGAATTTGTAATTACTGACACCTGGCTGACAACTGGGGCAGGGGAAGCATTTTGCAAAGGCAGTCCACCCATCACAAATCTGCAGAAAACACATGTAAGGCATAAAGAAATAAAGAAAGGAATGAAGAAAATCATTCAAGAGCCTCTACTCTATTTATAAACTCATTACATAGGTTTTTTTTTCGTTGTTATAATTCCAATGATTATACAATTCACTAGAGGAGAGTTTTTCTGTTGTGAATAGAGAGACATCTATTTCTTCATTACTGTATTGTTTGTTGTTCATTACTAGCTGCTTGCAATTGCTTGGTTCATTAGAAAAAAAAGAGGAGATTTTTTCTGTTGTGAATAGAGACATCCTTTTCTTCATCAGAAAAAAGTGCACCTTTTCCTTTCTCTCGTTTTGCCAATTAATGCCTTTGCCACCTGGAGTCCTTGTTCTACAAATTGTCCAATCAATCAAATCCACTAAAACAATTCAAAATTTTTGTTCAGATGTTCCATTGCATGACTGTCCTCCACCATATGAGATTTACTCATATCCCAATTTGTTTTCCTACAAAGGGATCACTAATCATCCTTCTAATGCAGCTCATAGCACAAGCAATTCAGTATGATATCCGACTCCATCAAACAATTTGAAACACTGCCATACCATTAAGTGCTGTTTTGCTTACTACGACAGAAACTTAAGACCTGATTAAGTACTCCGTGTGCTAAATCAACAACATGAAAGGTTTGTTTTTGTTCATATTCCCATTTGCCCGCATAAAAATTAGACATTTGGCCAAAAATCTGTCAACATTATACTCAATCAAACCGATGAATCTGATTCTGACACAGTCATGAGAAGCAATGTAGCACAAAAGCCTAATATAAATGCACTTATATATGGGTTCAAGGGAAAGAGACAACCACTCGAAAAAGACAGCCTATTTCTTTTTAAATCGAGGAATCAACTTAACTCAACCAAGCTTCTCAATTACCCAATTGAAGAAAGCTGTATAACACGAATATTTTGTAACAAATAGGACACGAACAGGCACAACTAATAAATAGCCCAAAAGTTGAACGAAATCACTTCTCTGGCCACTTTATCTGCTTGTGAACTTTTCGCTAACTTATTTATGTGTTATATAGCAGTACTCTATGCAACTGACTAACTATATACCCAAAATCAACATACAGAAATTAGAAACTTGAAAAGTTCAAAATTGCGCTTCACCCAAGTTCAGAACCAACAGTATGAAAGCTTCCCAATCAATAACTTCAAGTAACCAAACTTTTTTTTTTAAAAAAAATAAATAATTCATTTTCCTCGAGTAAAAATCGGACCTTTTTCTCTAAGAACTCCGGCATGATCATCCTTTTCATAGCAGTGAACGATCATGTCTATCATGTTCTCAGTTTCTCAACTATCTTGAAAACTACAATATCTTTTTTAAAACGGAACCTAAATATTGAAATTTATGCAAAACATATACCCAGAAACCAAAATCAATTAATGATATCAATTATAATCATTTGCCATTACAAAATTGCATTCTTGACTAAAAATTCATCTTCAAGATAAAACCATTTGAGCTTTTGATGACCTTTCCTCATAACAATTAGAATTAAAGGAAAAAAAAAGCAAATAACAATTCTGAAAAAAGAAAAAGAAAAAAAGTTTATTCAAATAATAAAACCAGAAACAAAGCAAAACACTAAACCATAACAGACCATCTACAACTTAAAAGACAATAAAGGAACAGATGAACACAAGGAAACAAAGAAAGAGCAAAAGAGAAGAATAAGTTACCGTTAGAATTTTGTCAAAGGTTTCAGGAGTTGGGGCTCTGCAGGGTTTCTGTTGTGGTTGAATGCTAGAAACTTCAGAGAGAGAGGAGAAGAAGAAAGAAACGGGTCCTAGACAAGATGTTGTGACGTTCGTGGGCCGAGCCTTCATGGTCCAATAACAGCATATACTTTTCTTTTCAACGTAGAATAAGCACTCGGATTGCGGCTGAAACAGAAGCTAAATCTTTCTTTTTTATATATATATTTTTAGATTATTTTGATTTGATAATATAAAAAATATATTTTCAAAAATAAAAAAATATTATTTTAATATATTTTTAAGCTAAAAATATTTTAAAAAATAATCACACTCTAACCAACTAAAAATAATTTTCAGCAGTTTTTAATTTTCCTTCCAAATAAATTTAAGGGTTATTTTTCAAAAAAAAAAATTTGTAGGAATAATTATTATTATTTTTAGAATGATAAAATTTCAGCATTGAAAGAGTCCTCTATTCCCCTTCTTGGTAACTGTTTTTTTTTTAACATTTGCAACAAAGATCAAGATCAATTTTTAATAAATTAGGATATTAAAAGCAAGTTTGATTTTGTAATAATAATTATTATTTAAAATATTTTTTATTTAGAAATATATTGAAATAATAATTTTATATATATATATATATATATATTTGCTACAAAATCAAGATCAATTTTTAATAAATTAGGATATTAAAAGCCAATTTGATTTTGTAATAATAATTTTTTAAAAAATATTTTTTATTTAGAAATATATTAAAATAATAATTTTTTTATTTTTAATATTAACACATTAAAAAATCTAAAAACATCAAAAAATAATTAATTTGAAGTAAATAAAAGTAATAATAAAATAATAATTTTTTTTAAAATACTCCTGAAACAAAAAACAAAAGAGCTGGAAGATAAATAATATTTTTTTTATTTTTAAAATTTATTTTTAATATCAACGTATCAAAATAATATAAAAATATTAAAAAATAATTAATTTAAAATAAATAAATAAAAATTATTTTTTTCAAAATTATTCATGAAATGCAAAGAGGAAATAGCTGGAATAATATGATATGATATGATGAGAATTCATATAATATATATAACCAAGAAATCAAAAAATAAAAGTTGGTGCGACTCCATTTACAGTTCTTGCCGTTTGATTAATTAGACAAATCATTCCTCACTCGGATTGCTTAACAAAATCCTGGAAATGTCTTGGCGTAGTTTTGTCCCAAACTTAAATCTGCAGATGCGTGCAAATTGCAATATCAGTAAATCAAATAGACTTGAAAAAAAGCAAGAACAGATTGCCAGGAAAGTAAGAGATGGCAGCGAACGAGTGAACTTTTATGGGATTCACATTTCTAATTATTATCAAATATCTATTTGAAGAAGGTTGATTTACAAATGCCATTGAAATTCAATACAAGAAGCCCACAGAGGCACCACAGTAATAAGTGCAAGAAACTTCTCAAGTTGAAGATTCTCAATTAAAAACAAAATGGCAGCCCCCAGATCTCATCTCCAGCTTTTCTTGGAATCCAAGCTTGTTCAAGATCCAATCAAGAACTTAAAACGCGCACTAACCAAGAATCCGATCCATGCTTTGCGTCCATTTCTTTAAAGTTCCAGATTCACCCTGTAATTTACAGAACAGAGCCAGGGAAAAAGATCCCACTTGTCAGAACCCGTAACGCTACACCAATAACAGCTCAAATTTATTCGAAGATGGACAGGCTATCTGACTATTGTAGCTTGCTAATCATACTTCTCTCTCCAAGAATAAATAAGAAAGAAAACCCAAGAAAGAGCCAATGCAATGTCACCAACAACTAGTCTAGGCAAATCACGAGCCAGATCTTCTAGCTTCCTCTCAAAGTAAATCCTCCAGAAAGCCATTGAAATATGTAGCAAGACACAACCTTTAGCAAAGAAACTCTGGAACTCTCTGTCCTTAACAAATGCCACCATGAACAAAAGGAACCCAATGGCAAACAATAGCAACCCAGAAAAGGAATCAGAGGTTTGGACCAGGAGCTGGTCATGTGGTGTTGAACCTTTAAGCTTTGTAGCTATTTCAATGCCATGACCAAACACAGTGGCCTCATTTGTGTAAAACATCATCAAAGCTCCACAAGTTAGAGCTATCACAGAATGAAGCATGCATATCAGAAAGAAGCCAGAGGATCCCATTTAATCAAGCACCAAAAAGAACTACTCTCCCTTCTCCTTTCTTTAACTCTATCAGAAACAATGGTTCAACCCAACAAGAAGAGGCCTTTAAACCATAGCTACCAAAGTACAATACAAGAAAAGAGTAACATCGACCCTATTGAAAGAGCCCTCAAACCTACTTTTTTAAATGTGTGATCTTGAAGAAAGACGATCGAATCATTGATCAAGATTTAAAGCCCAGAATTTGATAGCAACCCAAGACTCAAAAACCAAGATAAACCCATTAATCAAGACCATAACTTGATCTCCCCCACCAATTGTACCAAGAAAACAAATCTTGAATCAAAGTGTATTAAACAAGAAAACCCACATAAACCCCATCTCAATTTTCAATATATGACCCCTTTAATCCACCAAGAAAAGACTATAGGATCCTAACCTCAAATTCAAGATGTTGAGAGACAGATCCAGGAAACCCTTTTGCATCCCAAAACCCTAAAGCTGTAAACAAATTGAAGGGAGATGAAACCGGAACGGGGAGGGGTTTAAAAGGTAAAATTCTTGGTGCTGTTCTGGATGTGACATTTTTGGGTGATATAATAATTGAGCTAAATTAATGGATATAATAATTCTGTGGGCTCAGACTTATTTAATTAAGGTATGTAGATTTGGACAGAGAGGTGGTAGAGAAAGCAATAATTTGGTGTTTGATATTCTTTTAAGTGGCAATCCATGGAGATTTCTTGCTCTCAATAATCCCCTACCATACCTTCCTCCCATGCACAAAATGCCTTTGTTTTTTTTATGCCTTTCTTTGCTTCTTGTGCTTAGCAATCCCCCATTTGTGGGTCACATGTTCACTGGCCTACCCTCTACCCTTTGCGTTCCTTATTATTTTAAATGTAGAAGATAAGCTCTTCTTGGAATTTTTTATTTTTGCTTTTTGGAAGTTAGAATCCATGTATCGTCATGTAGGAGGATCAAGATCACACGACCTTTCTTCCTCACGAGAAATCTCCAGAGGGTGAAATAAATATAACTTCTATCGATGCATTTTATTAGTTAACTTCAACATCATCTTCGATGCATCTTATTAGTTGAGCTGCAAGTGTTATCAAATTTTAATTGATACTAGGAAGATATTTTTTTTATCATCGAATTAAGAAAATTGCTTATAAAATGAACTGTTAGAGTAAGAAATAATTAACAGAAAATGAGAATCAATGCCTAAAAAGTGTGAACCTTTATAGTTTAACTCGAACTTGCTAAAACATGAGGTTGCTTTTAATTGTCAAAAGTGCTTTCGGCATGCACTTGAAAAAATGGATCCATAGAGTACTTTTAACATATCTCAAGCTGTATTGCTCTGCTCTGTATGCAAATCAATGACAAAACCACATTATTATATTATCATCACAGAGAAGAAGCCATCATTGTATCCAATACAGCTGTTATATTTTGCAGGTATACTTCATTGTATGTTATTTTAAGTGTATGGTCGATTCTCACCATTTATTAATTTGCTTTCATGGAAGAAGAGAACACTGGAACTTGTATCTTGCTGATAGGCCTCTCCTCTCCTCTCCTTTGAGACCCTTTCATGTTATGTGCTGTCTGTAGGGTTGAAGGATAATCTATCCTTCCACTTTCAATTCCTGCTTTTGAATTTAGTTGAGGATTTGATAAGAGTGGAGAAACATGAGATTCAACATATAGGGTACCAAAATTTTCAATCTGGGTATTGAGGTAAGAGCATGGACGCGGCCAGTTCAGAAATCTTCCTATTTACTTGTACAGTCACAGGTTTGGAAACATTCCGTAGGCCTGAAAACACTAAGATTTTCTCTTCTTACAAATGCCCTAGAATTAAACAACGCATTCCAAAACCTTGGAAGAACACATGAAGGAAAGAGATTAGATTCAAGCTTAGAAAAGCAGAATAAGCAGTGCATCTTAATAGCTCAAAAGAGAAGATGAACAACACTCCTAAGAACAAGGAATAGTCGCTCCCCACTCAGGATGGCACGGTATTTATTGTATAGAGGATAGAAAGTATATCTTCCATTTCTACAACTGGACAACGCATAAAGCCTGAAAGCTGACATTTTCAAGATACACAAGTGATGGCCAATGCATGTTCGTGCACCAAGTAAATGAAAATCAAGAAGCATTCAATGATTGCAGCTGATGTGGACTTATTTGGTATGAAGTATTTACAACAATGAAAGAATATGAGATATCAATAATTTCAAACAAAATTTCGGTTGCTTTTGTTTTTGGGTCATTCTAAATACTTCTAACCAAAACCATCTTCCCCATGCAGTATAATGAGGAAAAAATAAAAACACCTACTTTTACCTCCTACAAAAAGGTTTGCTTCTCCCTGTTACCCGCAGCAGCCTTGCGGTGTTGCCTTGAACCAGATCTCCTATCTCTTCCACGCCTTGAATTTTTACTTGGGTTTCTCCCAGCTGAACCATCACGATGTAATGGTGGTGGATGTCGAATAACATGAGCAACTGGAGGTGGCATGTGGTCCAATAAATCTTTGTGGTACGCCTGCAAGTCAAAAGAAAAATCAAGTGCTAAGCATTAAAGTACCATAAAACAGTCGCATTTTGTTACAGAGAAATTAATAGTAGTAGGATTTAGCATCCCAAAGCATAGGAGTTTTATTTTTTAAATCCAAGTTAATTATCCCCAATAAAGATTGTTTTAATTTGATCGTTCCTGCTTTTAGCATCATTTGGTCAAAGCATACTAGCTGCACTCCCAGGACGGAAGTTAGCCTCAAATGTCACTTGTATGGAGAACATGATAAAATGCATGGAGTAACCACATTAAACACCCAAAGAAACACTTGGAGGATCAAAAAATAGAGAAGGGATCAAAGACACCCATAGAGATCAGTCTCGTGCACTGTAAAATAGTAGCTGGACGGCTTTGTTCAATACACTGTTGTCAGAGGATCCATTTAGTTGCCAGAACTCTGTGTTTGGGAAACAAGGAACATTTGACGCTAAAATCAGACCAATAATAAATAAGACAAACAGGCAACATAGAGCAGACCAATAATAAATTGTCATACTTTCCTCTTTCAACAGAGGAAAGAGGTGCTGCTCAGTGTTAAACATGGAAGGAAAAAAATACATAAGTTAATATAACAATAAAATTAAAGTCATTCAGCTTTTTTGGCCAACTTCATTAGAAAAGTTCACTTATAAGGTTCATTTAGAGCAGAACAATAACAAATTGCTTAGTTTTAGATGCACTGGTTTCATCTCCCCTGATAATAGAAAGACAACACATAAACATGTACCTGAATCACAAAATTACGCCTCTCACAATCCAAAAACATATTGATGCTCCAATCAACTTTAGCAATTATTTTATCCCTCACAGTGGAGAAGCTTAACTGATCTCTGGCAGTAAACCGATCAACTTCATTGAACCACAGGCAGGTAAACAGATTTGTGATGGGAATATGTTCCCTTATGATAACACAACCTTCAGGAACATCTGCAAAAGGTCAGTCATTGAGCAGAAAACATAAGAAAAACAAATCTTCAAGAACATGAAGCGCGCGCGCACAATAGGATTATACACCTACCACTGGTTATTGGAAGCTTAGCCTTGGAATATGGCGATAAACCCTCTTTTTTATAAAATTCAATCTGGTAATCAATGGATGAATTGTCGCACTTTCCTGCAGCTTTGTTAGCTTCAGCCTCTTCAAACACATCAAAGCGATGATAGTGTCTTGAGATTGCAAAACTGGCATTTTGCTGCCACAAGAATCTGAACCAAAGGACAGCTCAGGCATGATTTAAACACATAGATTATGCAATTATACTAAAATTATCTACCTATTTTCCCTGCTTCTAGAGGCCAGAAATGCAATATGCATGAAGATCTATATGGTAAATGCTAACACTAAAAAACTGTCTTAACATGAGTCAACATATCCAGAACACATTGCCAAAGCATGAGTTACTGTAAACCAACAGAAAGATGACATTCCCATGTTCCAAGCAAGAAAAGCAGTTCCTTTTTTGAATGCTTTAAATGAAAATGTAGGTGATCAATAACAGTGTAATAATGTTAACATTGCAAGACAGCTGATAAAAAGAGCATACAGCTATAATTATATTTTCCATGCATTTTTCCAGAATCCCATAAGTTGCCTATTGATGAACCAATGAAACTTATGATGGTTCATAACTTTTGAAGTGATGCCATGATGGGACCAGAAATTGGTACAGTGACAGATGACAGAAGAAAATGAGTATACACACACAGGTACAACAAAATTTCCATACATCTCAATTTGAAGGTACCAGAAAAATTATAAAAAAAGATGCACTGCATTCACAAGCCATTTTACATATCTGAATGACTCCATTCAATGACCACTTAATTTAAGCACAAACAATATACCTCTCAAGAACTTGATACGGATCCACAACAAGCTGGAGCTTTCCATCTATCCATATGGAATACCTAACATTAGGCAAGAGCCTGTGCAATAAAAGCTTTGGAACCTGTCCATTTACATAGCACAACGACAGCATCCATCACTTCTTGCAGCAACATTTTAGGTTTTCAGTAATTGAAAAGAAAATGACTTGAAGGATGAGGTACTATTGAATATCATAGCCCAAAACAGAAATGAAAAGGAAAAAAAAGGAAAATCTTTTAGATTAATATATCAACAGAAATTTATTCAGGAAATTCTGCCATGCTAGAAGTAGCACCAAAATTGAAATTCCTTGAAGACTCACCAAGAGATAAACAGAAATTTGTTAACAAACTGATAGCTTTGTTTTCAATGAGTTAACAGAGAAGCAGGAGAACAAGGGGAAGAAAAAAAATTAAGAAAGTGTGATGCAATCCAGCCCAGGTTTGGATGCCCAAGGAAATTAAAGAGAGAAATCTGAAAGAAGCAGGCAAAGCAACCAAACAAATGCAAACTGACCTTTCCATTGCGTCTTGCATCAGTGTAGGGGATGTTATGGACGACAATAATCCTCCACAGTCCGATTCTCATATTGCTATCTAGGGCGCTGGAATTCTTCAAATATGTTTCTGTCTCTTCGTCAATAAACATATAAAAAGGAACATTTTTCCTAGCTGCTTCACGAACGTTCTTGGGCTGTTGTATTATGTCATAGTTCCCTGGGCAAGTGCAATGATGAGGAAAGTAGAAAACATGGATAAAACAAGAAATCTTTGCAGAATGTCCAGTGCTAAACAGTACCAAATATGGCTGATGCAACAATGACCTCGTGGAACTCTTCCAATTTCATCAGGTCAGCTTCATCAATATCAAATCCAGTCTGGCGGCCAGGTCTATTTCCTTTAACAAATCTGATAAAAAATACAGCCAACAGAAAAATATGTGTTTATAAGAAATAAGTTATTCGTATTTGTTACAGGACATTGTATAATAATGGAGGACAGAGATCATGAGATCCATGCAAAACAGTGTCTTCAATGCTTATAATTTTACAGAAAGATGATAGGTGAGAAGGACTCCTACCCACAGTGCACTGTCATCGACTCTTGTATATCAAAAGATTCATTCCTCTGCTTTAGAGAAGGATATCCACCAAATTCTGAACCTCCATGTGATTCAATTTTAATTGGGTTTTCATCAACAACATATGTCAAGTTGCGGAGCACTGGTGATGCAGATGAGGAGCATGGAATGCTAGCTCTAGCTTGCTCTGCAGAAATGTAACATACTGGACAAGCTGCATAACAAATGAGTGACAACAAAGTAAATACCACACCAACAGAAATAAATTGCATGTGAGCATTTTTTTGCTTCAACTAAGAGTATAGATTTTGGCATACTTTATACAAAGGTATTGAGGGTTATTTTGTATCAATTTACAATTGAACATGCAAGAGGTATTCTGTAGCAAACACTGATGAGAAAGATAATAACATTAATTGCAAAAACATGCCAGTTTTTTCTGTACAGAAATGTGAGAGCACATTCTTGGTGCAAGAAAAATTAATGACTTTTAGTAACATTCAGGCCAGAAGTCATTTTTTACTTCCAAATGACGCACAGATGTAGCAACTCAAACTTATGGTCCAATCCAATATATTAATAGAATGATCATAAAAACAAGAAAATAAGGAACACTTCAACTGAAATAACCCAAAACTTACGGCGTGGTCCAAACCGTCGTCCACCAGAAGGAGGGGGAGGAGGGAGAGCAAACTTGTGGCATGGATGGTCCAATATGCTATTAGCTCTAGAACGACAAGCAACAGAAGGATGGCTTATTATATCACTGTTGTCAAAATGTATACTATCCATTGGTCTAACAGTTGGACTTGTGGTTTCTGGGGCATCCATAACACAAAATGCACATTAGTTATTGCCTCAACCAGTCTAAAGCAAAACAAATAGCAGTAAAAATCCCAAGTATTTCAGGACTTTGACATCATCAATTAAATGCAGAAAAATAACTTGATAACAGAATCTTTCATTCTGATCAATATTTGTAATCGATTGATTATCTCCTGTTTTAAATTCAAGAAGACAACTTTGTCTTCTTATGCTTTCCATTCAAGATTGAAAATAGAGAGAGAGAGAGAGAGAGAGAGAAGAAGACTCTCTGGCTGTCAGCTTTCCTATCAAGGATTTAGCACAGAATGAGAACTAATAGAAACAAGGCCATTATTCAAGCACCTATATGGAAACCAAAATTCATGAAGTACAACCTCCACCTCTTTATTTCTTGTGGCCCCCCCCCCCTCTCACTGCATGATACAGCTGCTCTCAAGACATGAATAATACATGACTTAAACATTCCCATTCAAACAACAGGAAAAATTAAAAGATGCTCATAGAGTTAAAACACTATTGCATTTTATCTTTTCTGTTAAATATAGAATAGCCAGCATGAACTAATAAATAGGTGCCTAAACTATTCCTTTGTTAAGTGATTATTTCCTTATAATTAGAAAACTTTCATCCTCCTGTAACTCATTGCAACAGTACCAAAATACAAGGACAGGTAGAACAAAAGAATACATAAAACACTCAAACATTTTACATCATAGGAAAGGACACATGTTTGAACCATACCTTTGCTAACTGTAAGGGAACCCCAGATGAAAACTAGGAGAGCAAGTGCAACCAAGAGCAACATTGCAACTCTTCTACGCCCCAAGCACCGGCAAACAACCAGGAGAACCCGCTCCTTGTCCCTTGAACTCACTGGCGGCATTTTCGAAGATTGTTTTCGTGCAATATTTGATAATTTTCCGTAGCAAGGCAATGATCCATAACTCCCCCTTTGACCGAATGACCCTCCATTCATTGTACCTCTGGACCAACAATAACTCTACTTCTCATGTCACCTTTTCTCCTATACAAATCATTCTCTCTCAAAAGCCAAAACCACTTCTCTCCTGATTTTTAATACCCACAACTCTACTTCCCCTCTCCTTATGCAATGCCAAACCAAAAGAAAGAAACCCTCTGTTTCCTCAAAATCAGGGTCTAAGTCGCAAAACCCACCAGCACCTACTCCTGAAAACAAAACCCAGTTTTTAAATTTCAATCAAATCCCAAATGCACTAATACCCATTCATCCTTTCAAATAACGAAAGGGAATTCAATTCTTACCTATCTGTTCTAATAAATCAAATCAATGGAATTCCATGGGAAACTGATTCATAAGAGAATTATGATACCAAACTAGACAAAACAAAACCTCAACATTAACAAAAGGCAACCTACATTAGCCAACAAAAGAAAGAAAAAGTTTTAGAAATGGATTTGGCTCCGAAAATGAGATTTAAAACCCAACGAGAGCGAGATTTGAATTCTTTCTTAGCTTATCAAAAATGGGTTTTTTTGTTCATCATTCTGTTTTTGCAGGTAAATATCTGATTCTGACTCTCTCATTGTGCGCGTGCGAGTCGTCTTCTTATTTTCTTTCTGGATACAGTGTGTTTTATATTGTTTTTGCATTTTTTTATAATATTTAAGATTATATAAGTGGCGGTTTTTTTAAAAATAATTTTTTTGAAAAATAAATTAAATATTTTTTAATTTTTTAAATTATTTTTAATATTAAAATTTCAAAAAAAATTTAATATATTAAAAATTAAATTTAAACAAAAAAAATTAAATTTTTAAAAAATATCATTTACATTCTCAAATGTTTCCTTACTAAAATACATGGCAACCGAAAAAACAATGTTCTTGAATTGTTATTATGGATTCTTTGATAATTAAAACCTTTTAATTTAATTTTTTTATCTAGTTTAGATTTCAAATTAAATCATATGGAGGATAATCCGATATCACCTGCTCAATCTAAAGGGTTCAAAGGTAATCTCGGCAATTAATAAAAAATCAGTTTGATTTAAAATTAATTCAGGATGACATTATTTTTTTAAAATATTGAAATGAAAACATCTTGAATCGACTTGAGTTAACTCACTAAAATCATGATTCAAGTTCACACATCTTATTGATTTTAATACCTTTATTTTTTAAAATTTATCTTTTTATTTAATTATATGATAGTAAAATACATGCACATGGAAAAGAAACCGAATAAAATTATAAAAAATCATTATAAATTATAAAAAAACATTTGTTAATATTATAAAAAGACTGATATATTTTTTTGGTAACAAGGTAAAAATTTAAAAGTTTTTAATAAAATAATATCTAAAATATTTTAAAATATTTAATTTTACAAAAATTAAATTTCAATTAAAAAGAAATTAAAAGGAAAACTAAAAGTAGTCCATGTTCATGCCTTTAGACTTTTTTAATGAGTTAAAAAAGGAAGTAGATGATGTGTTATTTGTGAGTTCAAATTTCACCCATTAAAGAGGTGGTGGAAAATCAAGCTAGGATTTTTAGGACATAAAAAATCAAATTTCAATTCTTTTGCTCCTAAAAATATTTTTTTAAATCACGATAAATTTATTTATCAATTTAAAAACCTCTAAATCAACTCAAAAGCACAAAAAAAATTCTCTTAACCTCGATCTATTTTTTCTAACAACATGAAAGCTTAAAAGTACCTCAATGACACTTTTTATGCCAAGAAAAACACATTGACACCAAATTTAACTTTTTATCAACGAAATCTCATCAATCCACTACTTTCTCTCTTCATAATTTTCCAATAACTCTTATTTTTCAACCCGGGAATTGGAATGTAAATTAAATAAAGTTTTATATCAAAACATAAAATTGTCAGACTAAAGGGGCAAAAAAAATCAACAAGCAAAATATCTTGAAAAGGCACTTGTGAACATAAACAGCCCAAACCTACCCTCCTATATAATATAACATAAATATCCAAAATATGCTCCTAAAAATCTCAAATTGATTTAAAAATCTAATCTATTTCTTCTCTCCTATCTAAGAACATAAAACATCATAAAAACTAAAGCCTGGTCTTCCATATTTAATTGATTTGTTTTCTCTTTACTTGTGATGTGATTTTGCCTAAGTTACAAGTTATAAATCAATTGTTCTTATCTTTTTCAAAACCCTATAAAAAATCCCCCAAATTGATTTCAAAATCTATTTTTTTAGTCCATAATTGAAAAGGTTATGAAGAAAAAAACTTAAATCGGGTTCGAAAGTAAAACTAATTAATGGATGTGCAAATTTTGAGCATGATGCCAAGCTTTCCAATCCAAGTGAAGTTCCAACAAGACCCAACTTAATTGCACCAGCTTTTGACCGAAACATTATTGATTGACAAAAAAAGAGTTGACATCATGAAGAAATTGGAGGAGATGAAATTAGCTATAGCTACAACATTTTAAGAGAACATCGAAGATCCATTCACCAAGGCAGGAGAGACTCCTAAAACTATGATTAAAGATATGTCATTTTTCTTGCTTATTGGCCTTAAATTCTTGTAATTTGTTTGCCAGGTTTGTTCACTATGAGACGGTCATATGCAAAACATTTAAAAGAGCATAGGATTTCTTGTTACCATAATTCAAATTAGCTATAAACTTGGTATGATTTTTAATTGGCCAAAATATACATGACATTCTGCTGGATTTTTGAAACATGATGAAAGTCTTGTCTTTTTTATATATAAAAAAATATTAAGCATTATTTGTAAGGGTTGTGTTGATATTTATGGAGAAGGAGATTGAAGAAGATGAGATTAGCTATAGCTACAACATTTAAAGAGAACATCGAAGATCCATTCACCAAGGCAAGAGAGACTCATAAAACTATGATTAAAGATATCATTCTTCTTACCTATTGGTCTTAAATTCTTGCAATTTGTTTGGCAGGTTTATTCACTATGAGATGGTCATGTGTAGAACATTTAACATAGCATGGGATTTCTTGTTACCATCATTCAAATTAGCTACAAACTTGAAATTGTTGTTGATTGGCTAAAATATGGCATTCTACTGGATTTTTGAAACATGATGAATGTCTTGTTTTTTTTATATAAAAATATTGAGCATTGTTTATAGGGGTTGTGTTGATATTTATGGAAGAGAAGATGAGTTCAGTTAGTTACGCTCCTATTGGGCATATGATGTTTCCCTGGAAAAGGAAAAGGGGAGAAGAGGTGGCAACTACGGTAGGAAACGAGAGATGATAATTTTGTAATTTTAACACTCAATGGCTGTTTAGAGATTAATTAGAATATAATAACAATCCTATAAATAATATAAACTATTTTGTTGACTTGTTTTTTATAAGGATGTAAAGTGTTATACAACTTTAAAAATTGCTTTGACCCATGATATAAATTGTAATTTCCAAAACAAATGGAGACAAAGTGAGAAAAATTACTAAACTATAGGAGTGTCACAATAATTTTTCCTATTAAATTACTTTTATGAATTGGTTTGTAGCTAACAATTTAACAATTTAAGTTAATTATCTAATTTGTAAGGCGATCGATCTTTTATTGAGCCCATAGAAAAAAAAAATTATAATGACACCACTCCTTGACACAAATACAATAAGAATTCTTTGAAATATGTGTGGATGTCATGGGTAAATTATTAAGAAGAAATCTAAAATAACTCATTGTTTTATTGTTCATACAAACACAAGTCACCGTGAATTTGCATAGCAACTTGGTTTTTTTTTTCAGTCCTTCATTTTTTTTATTTAATCCTTCAACATTGCATTTACTAAGAATTGGACTTTATAATTTATTTTAGTTTGCTTTTCACAAGGTTATTACAACCTTTAAAAAAAATGACATCCTTTAAAAAAAATGTTTTGGCACTTTTTAAGACATGTAGTCGGACTACTTTTCCAAATTTACATTTGGTCCATTTAGTTTGATAATTATATAGTTTAGTCTAAAAATTTATTTTATTCACATTTAAATAGTGTTTAAGAGGAGATAGAATCATTAAAACACAATTAAAAAAAAGGATCAATAGGTTGAATTATGTTGACAAAAGTTGTCAAATTTAGTGTCAAAGTGTTCTTTGGCAAGAGGAGTGTCATTTTGTTTTTAGGCTTTCATGATGCCAAAAAAAAAGTAGATCGAGTTGAGGGAGGTTTTTCATTGTAGTTTGATTTTATGTTTCTTTTATCATTTTAAGGTTTTTTTGGGTTTATAAATTGTATTTTGAGGTTCTAAGGGTGTTTATCATGTGTTTTTAGATGAAATGAGTTGAAAATATATTTTTAGTTTTAAAAAAACTCCTTAATTTTTCGATAACCTCTACAATGATCGGAATCTAGGTAAGGAGATAACGAGTTATTTGTCACAATAAACAACGCCCTGTTTGATTCTTTAAAAAAAATGTTCTCCCAATTTGCAAATGAAATAAAAAAAGGAAATTGACTGAAATTTATTTTCTTTATTTTTTATTTTCTATCTTGTTATAAAAAATAAAATAAAATAAATGAAAGTGAGGAAAATTATAAAATGATGGAAATTGACTAAATTTCATTCAATTTTTTTTTTTTTGAAAATATTATGTGTTTGAAAATACATGGAGAAAAATGGTGGTAAGAAATGGGTTAAGACAATTTCCTTCTCTTTACAATACTTATTGTATAAAAACATTAAAAAAAATCATTTTTCTTTGATTTGTATAGTAAATTTGTAAATACCAAATAAAAATGGGTTGACTTAAAGGTAACCAACGTGTGAAAATTTGAACAGGTCAAATTGAGAGGCAACCAACCTCAGCATTACATTTAAAATGGGTCAAAATTGAAGAGCAACCTACCTAAGCATTAAATTTGAAATGGATCAAAATTGTTTGACCAACTTTGGCATGAAATATGAAATGGTCAAAACTGTTAGGTGACCAGCCTTAACATTAAATCTAAAATGGCTCAAAATTGTTAAGTGATCAAATTTAACATAAATCTAATTGGATGGACACTTGAAAGGAAATTATCAACTGTTCGATAGGCTTCACTTTGAAAAAAAAATGTAATTGGATTAATAGGCTTTTTCTTGAAATAAAAATATGATTAGGTTGAAATAAAAATATCATTGAATCAATAGGTTTTGTTTGAAATAAAATTACCATCAAATCAATAAGCTTATTTAAAATAGAAGTTCCTCATGTAAGGAAATTGTCATCAGATTGATGAGCTTCACTTTTAAATAAAATTACTTTTTGAAAGGAAATTGTTATAAAATAATAGGCCTTGGTTGAATTAAAATGTTCTTAAAAGAAAATTATCATTGAGTTGATGTGATTAACTTTAAAATAAAAATTCTATATGAAAATGATTTTTCCTTTTGAAATAGAATTGTCATCAGATTGATGAGCTTTACTTGAAAAAAAAATGTTATTTGAAAGAAAGTTATCATCGAATAGATGGGTTTTACATTAAAATATTTAACTTGAAAATGTCATCTAAAAGAAATTATCATTAGATCAATAAGTTTTGACTTAATATAAAAATTTTATTTGAAAGAAAATTATCATCAAACTTATAGGCATTAGTTGAAATAAAAATGTCATTGAATTAATGGGATTTGCTTAAAAGAAGAATCTCATGGGATTAATGGGATTCATTTAAAAAAAAATAATTCTCGAACTAATGGATTTAAATTGAAAGAAAAAAGCCATGGAATTAATTGGCTTATTTAATATAAAATTATTGTTGGACTGATGAGCTTGAGGGAAAAAAAAATGATATCATGACTAATAGGCTTTGTTAAAGAAAAAGTGGCATTGAGTTAATGGGCTTTGAGAAAGGCTATCATGGTTGATAGGCTTGAAAATGGTCTAATAGAGAGGTTACCAACCTCAAGTTTAAAAGAGAAATGAGAATTTTGTTGAAGCGATATAAGATGAGAACTTCACGAATCGACAAGAAAAGACTTGGGTTCCTTTTATAAAACAACGACCAATTTTGATTTTATCTCTAGATGATATCTTCTAAGCTTAAAGGGGAAATAAAATTTGTATATTTTTAAAGTTCCATCTTTTTTTTGTCATTTGCATCTTTGAAAACCTTTGCATTTAGAACTGCCAGGAGTCAAGCACTGGTTTGTTTGAATTGTTTAAGCGTCCACAATGCTTTTAATGTTGATTACGAGTTTTTCCTCTCATGTTCTTCATTTTTTATCACTAAATAAGTATGGCTTATCTATCATTTTAGCTTAGTATACATGGACTTTGTTTATCATTGCCTCTAAGTGTATTCTGAGAGTACTTGTTTATAAAATCATTTTTTACCATCACCGTGAAGAACTTGTCATCTCTACTACTTTCAGCTTGTGATAAAGTTCTTTAAATCATCATTTAATTATCGTGATTATCATGGATTTTTTCAAACAAAATTTTCTTAGTTGATCTAATTCTATTCATCTTTCTTTACGGCCATTATAAGACACACATCTTCAATCACATAAGAATTTAGATTTCCTAGTCAATGATCAAAGATATATCATTCAAGTGTTATGATGAAATATTGGATTTTCTCTTGGCACATGGTGAAATGGGTGCTAGTTAGAATTGAAAAAAAAATATGGTTATCTAAAAATTCTAGCTATTTTTAAAAAAATAAATGGCTTGAATGGATTCTTTGACAATGAAAGCTTATTTTGGTGATAAGTGTTTTGGCTTTCAATAGAGGAGCACCTTGCTTCATCTTATGTTAAGTTTGATCATTTATTAGCAAAAATTCATGATTCAATGTTACAAAAAATAATATGTAATACACAAATACGTCATTATTTTGCTTTAAACACATCTTTCTTCTCTTTTTAGATTTTCAACAAAACAAACTATTTTAAATCAAAAAATTCTTTAAAGGCATATAATGTAAGCTTAGGTTTTTGTTTATGAAAAAAAGGATGTACAAGACCTAAAATAGGTTTAAGAGTTTAAAGACATATGATCATTTATTCTGTATGGATATCTTTTAGGCTTACAACCTTGATTTTGATATTTTGGTGATCGATTTAACCTTAATCTCGATACTCAAAGTTCAATCTCATTCTTTATCACTGATATTTTATTTTTAATTCTGGACTTTTCACTATCATAAAGGACACTTAGGGAGATGCTTTTTTTTTTCTCTCTTTTGTAATAGTTTTCATCCCTTTCATATTTTTCTCATTTGAAGAATTTATTTATTGTCTAAAAACTTTTAAAATATACTCCCAATATGAGGGGTTATATTGGTCTAGATCATTATCCAAGAAAAATATTTAAAGCTTAATAGGAACAATAAGGGATATATTTTTATTTGTAAAGGATACATAAAAAAATGATCTTTTTTTTATCTCAAATATAAAGCTACTCAAGTTGATAAATCTTACTTTATTCAAATATCGTTATTAATTAGAAAAACAATAAGGTTAACCTCAAATAAAAAATGGTGGGATTATGACCTGAATATGCATTGTTTATTATTATTTAAGTCATCAAATTATTTGATTCTATTTTGAGAATATCTATATTATTTCAAGTGAGATATCTATTTTGAGTTTTATTGGGTTCCAAAAGGGATTCTATGCAAGACTTTATCTTTAAGATTTATTAGGAATGGAAAATGAGATTTTAGAATTCAAAAAGGAGGTTGCCCCCTAGCATCTACATAATATATTTTAGAGTTTGACCAATTTTGAATGAATTTTATGTTACTTTTAAACTAACATCTTTTCATTTTATAACAATAATAAGATCTAAAAACATGCACATTTCATTAAAATATGTTGTTCGATAAAAAAAGGTGAAAAACAAATCAAAGTTCTAATTTTTATTGAACAAAAAGATAAATGACTTTTTTTACAAAGTTCAGTCATAGAAATGAGTTTAGTGTGCAACATTCCTTTTATTTTCACATTAGTTTCTTCCATTAAACATTTTAGGTTTGGTGACATTCATCATATGCTATTTTCATAATCTTGGTCAAGCATCTACCATGTTGACAATGGATTAATGATGATAATATGTGTTATTTACCTCAACAAATGGAATATGATCCTGATTTACCAATTTTCAAATTTGATACTTAAAGACTTTACTACATTACTACTTTAAATTGAAACACTTAGGACACATTGCATATTTGAATCATGTCGCCTATGGTGCAATGATTGTATGGGATTTATTAGGTATTAAAGTAATGTGTCAAGTAAATGTTGAGCAAAAAAGATATGTCAATCTCGGACAATGTCACTTAAAAAGTTGATGATATTATGGAACTCAATGATAGTTGACATGAGTGAACGGCTAAGGCTTCCCATTTGAAATTCATCTCCTGATGTCAATAAAACCTTAATGATGGATTTCTGATAATTCCTAATTCAAGCTTTAATTAAATTTAAAAATCTCAAGTACTTTAAAAATGCTAACTTTTAGCGTTAGGCATGTTTAAATTGCTTAAACAGGATCAGTCAGGTCTTCTCATTCAAAAAAAAAAAGTGCTTTTTAAATAAATAGGAATTGTATAGTTCATTTTTTCAACTATTTTTCTTTCAAGGTAATATCATATGCAAGGTCAATAACTTAAGGTTAGAATCATATGTCATGGCAATAGGAACCTATAATGAAAAATGAACATTCTAATTGGTGAAAGGTAAGCCTCAATCAATCAAATATGCATTCAAACATTTTTTTTTTTGTTTATAAAGATACTAAGTAGGATAGGGTGAAATAACTGTTAAAGATTTTGTTTCAACTAATATATAAAAGCAATAAGAAGCTACCACCAATGTGAGTGGTGATGAGCTATTTCAATATGATGAGGTCTTTTAAATTATCTAGATTGAAAAGTTTGTTCAAACAAGCTAGTTGATTAACCCTCTCCGCTCCTTGTTTTTTACCATTTTTCTTTGAATTATTGAGCTTTTAAACGGCAAATTGTAATTTTCAATCTTTTAATAAGGATCAAAAGTTTGATAATTACTTTGGTGTTCTTGATTTTCAATGGGATTCACTCATCAAAGACTAGGACACCTTGTTATATCCTTTTTATATATAGGAATTTTATCGCGAGCTAAGTCTAGAGATGAGTTCTATAAAGATCTCAGATCAAGTATTTTATTATTGATCTGATGTATTCCTGAGTCCTTTTTCATTTTATGTCTAAACATGAGCAACTTCATCATGTGCTCAACATTTGCATAATGGGTGCATAATAAATTATTGAACTTTGTTTTATGATGACTTAAAATATATTAATTCATCAATTTTGGAATTAAAAGTTAAAACTTTATTCTTTCAAAAATATGTGAAATGATTTAACATATTGTCCATATACTTTTGGAAAGTAGTTTGAAACTTTCCTTCATCTAAAAATACAAAAACAACTTAACGCATTAACTCGTATTGTAACACCCTGTAATTTAATGCATTCGTAAAAGAACTTTGAGTCTTAACTTAAAAAAAATGGGTATTTTTTTTTTCTTCTATCGAACTTATCTGAGACTTGTTGAAATTCCTGTCGAAATTTCAGCAGAGTTTCTCTTAAACCTGGAGGTCCCAAGTTATCGACAATCATCCTGTACAATTATACTCATTTCTCAATCATACCATAATCATGTAAAACTCAACAACACATCATTCATTGTGCATGCATACACATTTCGCATGTTCATTTCTTTTCCATTGACACACATAATTCATAATAATTGGAAGTAAACAAACATTAAAATTACAAATACAAAATAGTATATTTTTATGTACCGACACTTAATGTAAAAGGAGTACTATTACATATTATACATCTTCTACTTAATTTTTATAACATAAAAGTTTTTAGAAAAAAGAATAAAGACATAAATATTACATTCCAAAATGATAATTCATAAACAGAAAAATCCTATATCTAACGATCTACGTCACATCGCGGTGTAATTGTTTCAACAATAACCATATTAATCAATTTACTCAATATCTTAGTCAAATATTAATTGTTTTACTCTTAACCTTTGAAATTTAATACTTCTAACTCCAATCAATTAATTTCATCATCTTTTCAAAACTTAAATATCCAGTTAACTCATTTCAATTACTGGTAATTCCATATGAATTACCCTATATTCGGTTAACCTCTTTGTTAACCAATAAACCCGGTAATTCTCTTAATTACTCAAAAAATCCGGCTAACTCATTTTGGTTGCCAAAATCAATCCAGTAATTCCATATGAATTACCCAACATTTGGCTAACCCTTTTTGTTAGCCAAATAATAATCCCGGTAATTTCACATAAATTACCAATAATTATCATTTGTAATAATCACTCATTTTATTAATTTGTTTCATTCTTTTAACATCAATTAAGTAAACAACATAGTTATTTAGGGAAAACTAATAATTATAAATTAAGGTGACGAATCACCTATCATGGTTAATGAATTTCTATTTTTATGTCCTAAGCAATACGATATTTGCCTCCATCCTTCACAAGTATTAGTTCTTCAACAATTTTTTTTCTTTTATTTATTCCTTCAATAATCCATTACATAAACACAACTTACCATTTTTGTTTAACAGTAAAGTATCATCCAACATTCCATTTATAATCTGACAAGTCAATCATCCCGACAATATTAACACCATACAAGTAAGTTTAACTCAAGTTGTATATTCCGGTCATTAGAAAAAAACTGATGTCAATAGCCCATTACCGGGTAACTAGTTCCTTCACCCATCTTATTCCATAATTTTTAATCAATATCCACATCTTCAAGGCCGAATGAATAATCCTATCAAGATGTTAATCCCCATTTCATTAACACTTTTAATTATTCCATATCAGAAATATCATTATAATACCTCTCCCCCAAAACTTCAAAGGGAATGCCAACACTAATGAATTTTCATTAGTGTCATTAGTCGCCCATATCAGGATATCAGGACCGACAAATCAAGTTTATTGTAAATGTTAAAATCAATGCCACCGATTGATATCATTAACTATTTCTAACCCGAAATAGCCAATCAGATTTTTCTTTCCATAATACCTTGGAATATTTCTGGAAATGTTAATGTCAAGATTATTGACATCATTTGCTTTCACTTCAGGAAGAGCTAATCAAGTTTCGTGTGATTGCCGATATCGACAGCACCGGTCGACATCATCAACTATTCTTACTCGAATAGTTAATCAAGTTCAATATCTCTCATTTGCAGGAATGATTATGCCAATGTTAGTAAACCTTACTAACATCATTAGCCTCCGCATTCGGGATTGGCTAATCAAGTTTCATGGAACGATCATCTACGAAGTCTATTGATGTAATTCATAATCTTAACCCAATCAAGGACTCAAATCCATTTTAATTTCTCATTTATTTCACTTTATACTTTCTCTTTATAGTTTCACCCATAGATGCAAAGACCAAGAATTTAATAAGTTAGTAAATTAATGCTACGTAAAAACCATAGGTATAGAACACCTATCAGCTGCAGAAGCTCGACTCATGCTCCCTTGTTGTGGTTGTGCCCCTCCTATAGTCCCTCCTTAAGCTCCTACTATACGAGCTCCAGAGAAGTTGAGTGAATGTTTCTCCTACATTTCAATATAACATCCTGAATCAATATTTGAATCTTCCCGATTTATTCATAATATTCATAAATTCTCAACATCAAATACTTCCGTAAAAATTTCCATGGATGTATCTTATTTTCTTACTTGTCATTTAAATTCATTTACATTAGAATGTATTTACACTAATATTAAACGTACAATTAATTCAATTCTTCATCAATAATTTTCAATGTCCAAAGGACATGACTTTTTGTTACCAATATTTTTCTAGTGTCCCAAGATATTTAACCTATCACCAAACAATGTAATTTAACTTAAATTCCAGCAATGACTACACATGCCATTTTGTTTTTTTCTCCAAAGCATACTCAAAATGATTCCTTATATCATAATTCAATTTACAACATCCCTTACCATGATTTCCCATTCATTTCTTCATCAAGACACGTAATTTACCACACATTCCAGCACATATTTAACTAACATGGCCAGCCACAATAGAGGTTAATTTTTCAAAGTTAGTTTCAATTCATCCCAACCTACTTTCTCATATCATGTTTCCCATTCCAACACAACCAAAGTATTAATCCACCACTATTTTTTATAGAATTTAATTATACCATCACTTAGCAACACATCAAACATGACTCAAACACAACACAAACAATTCTCAAACACTCCCTCATCATTAAACCCATTACAATTATCCTTAGTCCCAAAACATACTTTTTATGCTAAACATCATATTCTCATTCAATATTTTTCAAACCAAATTTAAAACATCATTCTGTAAATTTAGATTTCAATAAATCCAAACGGTGGAATTATACATCATCATCATTAGAATAACATATCCAAAATTAACATACATCCAATAGTTGAATCTTTCTATATCATAACAATACCAAACTGACCTGAAAATTGAAGACCTCCTGTTTTGGAAGTACAATTTCTAGTAGGAGTGTTGGTTTCCGATCTTAACCGTTTAGAATTTATACAATATTGGGAAGAACAACATATCCAAAATCCAGACCAATCCAATAGTGAAAGATGATAAAACGGCCATTAAACGAGGCTATCTTGAAGGGTGATTTTCCAAAAATGTTCCTCTAGCGACAGCCCTCAAAGGAAATCTACTATTACCAATCCCTCCAGTCAGAATGTAGGTGCAATTTAGCATAATAACATATCCAAAAATTAACTTAATCCAACGATGGAAAGCCAAGATATGGCTGCCGAAGTTCCTGCCCTGTTGCCATCCCAAAACCCATAGTTTCAAATCAACTTATTCCTTCTATTTTTTTCTATAAATCAAGCCATTATCATGCAATTAATCTCAAAATTCACAAGAACAATTATTCCCCCAAAATATTTACATGAACCCTAGAATTTTAAACTTGGGGGTTTTCTTCTCCTCATGCAAAAACAAGAGAGAAAAACAAAATTACTAAAGGTTATGTTGCTTACCTTTGCTACCTTAACTTATTTCAATGAATTCTTGCAAAAATATACAAAACTCATGTCCTCCTCTTTTAAGTTCCAGCTCCTACTCTTTGTTTTTCCCAAGCTTTATAACTCTTTTAAGTATAGTCACTTAATTTGTTTTCTTCGATATAATCCTCCCAAGAACTCTCCCTTTTGATTTAACTTGAAGAAATGGAGAGGAAATAAAGAAAATGGGAGAAAAATGGTCTCCCTCATGATTTCTCCTTTTGTAGAGGACATGAGTTGTGTTTAAAGGAGGAGAGGGGAATACTGTTTTATATAAAATTATCAAAATGCCCTTATTAATGCCCCTTGTGCCATCTTCTTCAATTCACCCAATTTTGAGTACTCTCGTAAAGCCTTTCCAAACTCTGATTGACATGAAATTGTAACCTAAGATAAACCAATAAGTCTGGAGATTTCTTATAAAATTTCAGTCCGATCCAACGGTTGGATTGAGATATATTATTGATACTGTAAAACTAGACAATTAGTGTCTTTTACGCTAACATCTGAATTTCATGCATTACTTTATTTACTTAGATTCTCATGACATTTCTCCTTAATTTATGCTCAATAAATTTAATATTACCACATTTATCACTAATTTGTCAAAATAAGTTTTTTTTTATCAGGTTTTAATATCTTCTTATTTTTCTTATTCTTTTATCCAATGAAACTCGTCACTGGTTTCGCCAACGTTACGAGTTTTAAACTAAGAATCATGACTCTCATTTCGACTTCAACGATACCTTTAAATTTGTTTATGGAGATTATTCTCTCTCTCACATGACACATTTATTATCATTCCTACTATTTATTCATTTATTTCATACTGAATCTTCAATATTTTAATTCATCCAATAATGGGATAATGTAAAAAAAAATGATCTATTATTTTATCATACAAACCAACCCTATTTCTTCTAAATTCTAATCAACAAGATCTTAAGAAGCAATTTACATTTTGCAAACTCTATCGAATCATGGTGTTTTATCAAATGGACCCTGAAAGCTTATAATGACAGGGATGTCTTATTACTCCATGTTTTTAAAATTATAAACAAAGCTTCAAATCTCTATGTTGAAATCCTCTATTTAGACAACCCCTCTCTAATTCTTCCTTAGTATTCAAACTCTTATTGGAATTGTTCTTGGATATATCTGAAGATCTTGATTGTCTTTGTCATCAATCTCTAGATTTTCATACACATCAGGCTTCCCTGATGACATTATAGAGCACATATCCAAGCAGAAAAATACATATTATCAAAAAAATCATGCAAAAAAAGTTTAGCTATAAAAGGATCCCCGATAGAGTCGTCATTGTATCGCCTGGAACATTGTGGTGAACTATATATAAAAAAGGATAAAATAAAATAATAAGAATCATTACCTAGTTTTATAGTAACTAAAAACACTAAATGATTTTTAGATGTTCTAGATAAGAAATTAGTTATGCTTAAAAGAAGATGAAAATCACCATAAAATAGCATACATAAGATAAATTGCTTTGTGTTGTTTTTAAATGATAAAGGACACATATTGCTCATATATGCTAAGAATTTACCTAAACTAATTAAAACAATGATTTGAGATCTAAATCTAACAACATGGTCTAATCCTCACTTTTAAAGAATGGGCATTGAACATAGAAGGATGGAAACTGGTAAATTAGGCTTTATCTCATCTCTTTGGGTTGTGTTCTAAAATGGGTCCAAAGACCGCCACTCATACTCGATGGTCTTTTACAGGGTAATGTTGACCTACCCCAAGTATGCTCACAATGGTAGAGTGAAACGTGTTGCAAGACCAAATATTCACATATAAAAATTATCAAATAACATTTAAAAGAAAGTGTTTATATGATTTGATTTTTTCATGAAAATAGCAAAGTTTCAACTTCATGAAGACAAAATCATTTTAAAGATTTTACCATACTTAAGGTCAATTCTTCAATAAAAATAAAACATAACTTTTCATTTTAATAAAATTAAAGCACAAATCTAACAATAAAAAAACAAATACATCCACACATAGAAAATCAACCTTATATTATAAATTACTCAACACAAGCAAATCAATGTAGGCAGATATAACATCTATGAAGAGGAAATCAACCATATATCGCAAATTGATAAAAAAAACAAGTGAATCAATGTATTATGATTCAAATTTGACCTTCAAGAGCGATTGGAATCGAACAAAAGATACTAAAAAAAAGGTAGTCGTGGCACATGGGAGTCATGTGTAGGAGCTAGACAAGCATGTAAACAAAGTAACACATAAACTGTATAATATAACAAGGTTAAAAACCTTAAACCTACTAGATCAAGTTCTCATGCTCCTTCTTTTCCTTTCTATGTTGATGATGAAGCTTGTCGTGATCTGAAAAAGAAGGTTGATATAAAAAGATAAATTTTATTTGTCAGTTTTCTCTTTATTGGTTATGATCATGGTTATTGAATGCCACTGGGTTGCTACCATGAAGTGTTTTATGATGATAAGATAGATGAGTGCGATTTTAGCTAACGTGGTGGCTATGATTTCCAAGGTTATAGTAATTGACAAGGATGTTTTGTGATCGGGTAAAGAGATAAAAATGTGGTGGACGGAGAAACTATCATGGTCGATGTTTGTGGAGGTATTGGTGGTGAAGAGGGAGAAAAGAACAATGGTTGGCAGTTGTGAGTGAGAGGAGGGAGATAATAAAAAAGATGTGGCAAGGTTTTCTTTTTCCCTTTTTTGTATCTTTTCTCTCTTTTTTTTTATCTCTCTCTTGGTCTATGTGTTTCTTAAGTTGACTCCCTTAAGGTTTTTTCTTTTTTTTTTTTATCTCCATCTAGGTTTTTTTATGTTTATTTATATTGTCATAACCCAATTTTTGACCCTTTTATTTTATTATTATTATTATTATTACTATTATTTTATTTACTGAAAAATGATAATAAAAAAAAATGAATGATGATGATGAAAAACAAATAAAAATAAAATAAATTAAAATTTGGGTTAAAGGCAACATGATTGAAAGTTTAAAGATTTAATTAGACTCTTGACTAGTTTAATTAATCAAATCAAGGGCTTAATTGAAAAATTGATAAGTTTTGAGACTTAATTGAACTTGGAATTAATTTAATTAATGAAATCAAAGACTTAATTAAAGAAATACCAAAGTTTGAAGAGTCAATTAAGGACTGAATTGAGACATTCTGAAACCAAGGACTGTTTCTTAAAATGCGATGAAATGCAGGGGTCCTATTAAAGTTTACCCAGGGGTTTACTTACAAAAAGTTCAAAACTTCAAGGACCACATCAAAAATAGCAATTTGAATTGAAAACGGAGCCGTTTCTTGGACAAACTGTTCACTGCCCATTTCAGCTTCCGTTTTGACAGTTACAGACAATGTTTATGTTTCAGCGTAGAGGCATTAACAAGAGAGACCCAGGGGACAAAAACGTGGGGGGAAAGAGACCGAGAGAGGGGAATAACTGGAGGAGAGTGGACCGAACGAAGGGAGAGGGTAAAAAAAAGGGGAAGACGATCAAGAAGAGAGCCGTCAGGCCTCTCCCCAAGATCTCCCCTCTATCCACCTAAGACTGGTGCGAGGGGAGGATTTTATGATCAAAGAAGAAAAACCAGGGGAAGAGCAGTCCCAAAGAGTGATCAAGTCCTCGTTGCTCTCAGGCTCCTCTGGATCTCCGGATGGGCCTGAACAACATGTTGCAGTAATGAACGCAACGTTCTCTGCACCATGCTCTTTGGTGCCTATCAATTCCTGTCAGGTTGGTGCTCACTATCCAGTCTTCTTGCAGCAGGCTTTTATGTTAAGTCCCAACAGGTTTCCCTTGTCAACCATCGTCCTTTCATCTCCTTCGCACTAGAAGTAGCAGTGGAGAATCTGCTCCATCAACGCAGCGTCTTAGCAACAGCAGTGCAGCAGACCAGAGAGGAAGGAGGAACACGAAGAAAAAACTGGGGGAAGAACTGAAAAAAAGAGAGAGCGGAACCAGGGGAGGACGAAAAAGACTGGGGGCTGACTGAAGGAAAGCTAAAACAGAGGAGAGGAAGCGATGTTGGTGGAACAACCCTTCCACATCGCCGTCTTCCTTTGCGAGCAGCAGATTCCAGGAACAGACGAAGAAGGAGAAGAGAGAGAGAGATCAGGAAAGAGAGGACTGACAGACAAAAAACCAGGAGGGAGAAGACATCGTCCGGCCAGAGCTAACCGGTCGTCACCTTCGTCTTTATCTTGACCTCGCAGCTGCACCAGCCCCAACAGCTCTTCCATACGGTGAACATCTAGTAGTCCACCATTGAAGCAGCTGTCTCATCTCAGAACAGAAGGGACACGAAGGAGAAAACCAGAGCAAGGAGAACCAGTGAAAATAAGAAGAAACAGGGGAGAGTGTCCGGCCAACAAGTAACCTTCTTCCCCCCCATCGTGCTCCTGAGGCCAACATTCACCGGTTCCTCAGTCGTGAGAGGTTTCTTCTCCGCCCAAGCTGAATAGCCAATCGTGGGCACCGTCTCCCTCAGCCTTGCCAGGTAAGTTCTTCAGCTTTCTTTCTTTTGATAAATTAATTACCGTTTGCATGCATGCGTAAGTGATTCACGCATGCAACAGTGGCAGCCGGGTCACTGGTTTGGATTAGTGACCCAACCCTTTTTTTTTTACCATGCAACATAAATTAAAAATAAATTAAAAAATAAAGAATAAAAAAACAGAAAAATAAAAGGTAGAAAAAATAAAAAAATAAAAGATGTGTATGCATGCATGAATAAAAATAACATAAATTTATTGGTTTATTCACTGACGCCAGAGTCAGGAATAAAAATACCGGTTTAAATTTATATTATTTTTATTCATTTATATTTTATTTTATTTAACTAGAAAAATAAAAAATATGTGCATGCGTAAAAATAAACTTATTTTATTTGTTTATTCACTGACGTCAAAGTCAGGAATAAAAATATTGATCCAAATTTATTTTATAACTACGTAATAGTTACCAACGCCAGAGTTGGAATTATCCGTAGTTGAATATTTACTTACACAAGAGTCAGGAATATTGTGAATAAATCATCAGAACGTAAACCAATAAAGATTTAGCAATTTAAGACAAAAACAGCAATGCAGTTTGCCTTAGGTAGACCGTTTAAGGGGTGATAATATGTTTCCTTTTACGTAACCAATCCCGAACTATAGAATCTCTGTTGACCAGTTAGGGTTTCTAGTAACCATAATACTAGGTGGCGACTCCTAAAATAAGAAATTTTACCTTAAAAGAAACAGATGCCAGAAATCTGTTCTTTTTCCATAATTAGAGAACTATTTTTTAAGGCCGCCGTGATGTCGGGTGTGACATATATTGTTAGGGGTTTTTGTCAAAACAAAAAAAATAATAATATTGGAAGATTCTATTTTATCTCCTTATTGAATTAGGTTTTTTTTTAACAGTTTTTCCAATCCCATCTTGATTCTCTATTTATTATTATTATTTTTCATTTCATAGTCTTCCATTTTTCTTCCTTGCCTCTCATTTCACTCCCTAAATTTTATATTTTTCTTTTTACTATATATATATATTAATCTTTTTAATTTTTCCTTATCACTTAAAATAAAATAAATGAAAAAGAAAAAATATAAAATGTTGGGAATTGACTGAATTTCATTTAAAATCTATTCTTCAAAATAATTATATGTTTGAAAATACATGAAAAGAAAATTGGGGGTCAAAAATGGGTTATGAAACATGACAAAAAAACTTAATTAATATAGTATAATAAATATCTTTTTAAGTTTTCTCATTAAATACTAAATAAAAATTGAAAAAACTATTAATGAGTTAAATTTTATGCATGCTAAAAAATTATTTTTTAAGATTGATTTATTTTTTAGTGATCCAGATATTGAAAGTGTATCTTTAAAATTGTTTAGAAGAAATTATTAATCTTAATTAAAGCGTAAACTGAATAAACATCACTTATCATAAAAAGTCTAAATAAGAAAAATAAGCAATTATGATTAAAAAAAAACCTTATTTGTTTTTTGGTATTTTTGTAGAAGCATCATCATTTTACCAATAAGTAAAAACACTAAGAAATATTGAATGACCTTTCAAATGTATGGTTAAGATGATGTTTGAAAGTTTATTAGTGGTTGTTTATTAAAATATTTTTTACTCAGAAATATATTAAAATAATATTTTTTTTAAAAAAATTGTTTTGATATTAGTACATCAAAACAATTCAAAAACATAAAAAAATTAAAAAAAATTGAAAATTAAAAAAAAATACAATTTCAGTTGCGATTATAAACACAGATTCAAGATCGATTGGTGGTATATGTTAGACACATCAACAAACAAACATAAACTTTACAGGGTCCTCTACTATGATGAAGTCATGACTTAACATCCATAACCATTCCCTTACCAAAAGAGTTTATGATGCCATTATTATTACAAGTAAGTTGTTTTTAGTGTGTAAGGTAGTAATGTGATTATTAAACTTCAATTCATGCATTTATAAGGCAAAACATAATAAATTTCATAAAATTCAATTCAATGGGAATAATATACTATGAAGAGCAAACATTAAGAAAGAATCTAGAGTGGCTGTTGCTTTCATTTTTTTCATTATTTTTTTATTTTTTATTTAATCTTTTGACATTGTGTTTATTATAGACTATGTCTCATAATTTGTATCAATTTGATTACCATTGAGTTATTGCGCTGTTAAACAAATGTCGACTTGATTTAATTATTTGATATTTTTGTTTTTGTTTTTAAGGATCATATTTAAAGTGGGGTAATAGATCATGGACAAAATTATCCTTTACACTTAATTTAGAAAACAAAAGAATTACATTATTGCAGGCTTAATTTGTCGGCAAATGAGTTTTTTTCTTAGAGTTATCATTAAGCATTTGAAGCCATAAAATATATTATCTTATAAATATTATAAAAAAAACTGTAAAATTGATCATTGTTTCGTTGTGGATGGTGAGGTAATTCACTATGGACTTGCATAGTATAATTACTATTTTGCCCTTCTTTATATAAAGTTTTTGCCTTACTTGTGAGGCTAAATGCCTTTAAAAGAGAAAAAAAAAATGAAAGGCTAAGAGAACTTTTGTATAATTTCTTTTGTTTTTACAAATAGTACAATTACCTCATCGATTTTAAAGTAAAAAAATAAATAAAAGGATGGGTCAAAGAATATTTTACTATTTTTATTATGGTTTTTTCTATTATACTTTATTTGGATTAGGGCCAATTATTAATTTTTATAAATTAAAAAAGGCTACTGGCACGTGAAAAGCGTGTGTTAGCAAGTGGACGCTGTCTGCGCTCTTCGAGCAGTGATCAAAATTTCCCAACCGACATGTTGTCTAAAGTGCCTAGCGGAGGCAAAGCTTATGGGGTCGTGCATGTTGCTCAAATCATGGTGGTTTGTCGACAATTGACTTTTATTTCTGCCTTTTTATTTTCTCATTTCACTCTTTGAAATTCATGTTAAGTCAATCAAAAATCAAAGTTGTCCTCTAATTTATTTTGTCTTTCAATTATAATCTTCTTTCTTTTGATTGGTCTTTCACTGTTTTAGATTCTTTTTTAGATTTGTTTTTCAATTTCATCATTTTTTTTCATTTGATTTTGTTTTATTCTTTTTACTTTTGTTTTTTATTCATTTCTTGGCTTGTTTTGTTTTCTTTCAATTTTGTCCCTTGAAATTTTATTTCACTTTTTTTTTTCAAAATTTTTTTTCACTTTTTTTAAAAAATTGATTCCTCATTCTTTTAATTGTTTTTTTGTATCCTTTTTCTTATTTTTTTTCAATTATTCCCTTAACATTTTATTTTTTTAATCAAATTTTGGTCTTCATTCTCATAATTTCTTTTTTTATCCTTTTCTTAATTTGTTTTTCCTGTCAATTTATCCTTCAACATTTTATTATATTTTTTATCCAGTTTTGACCTTCATTCTTTTAATTATTTTTTTATCCTTTTTTTTTATTAAGTCCCATATTATTTTCTTTCATTAGTTTATATATCAAATTAGGTCCTCATTATTTTGATTACTATTTTTAAAAAAAAATATTATGGTGAAGAGTTTTGTTTTTATCTTTTGTACGGTTATCTCGATCTCATGACAAGAGTTGATGGTTTTGAAAATTAGCCTGATTTTTACTTTGGTTTTTTAATTTTTTTAATTTCATCCTTTTACTTTAAGGTTTTGAGTCTTGAGCTTTCTATTTTTTTTCCTTTTCTTTTCTTGGGTTATCCTGAGTCGTGGGTTAGTCAAGTTAATACAAGTTGCATTGAATTTTTTTATTTTATTTTATCCTTTTATGTTGGGCTATTAGGCCTTGGGATTTTTTATTTTTTATGTTTTTTCTTTCTATGGGGTTAAACTAGTGTGACTTGGTTTTTTTTCAATGTTTTTATTTATTTATTTAGCTTTGATCCTTTTTTTCTAAGTCATTATTTTAAAAAAATAAATTTCTTATCTCAATTTCATGTCATGGGTGGTAGGTTAGTAAAGTAAACTTGGGATGACTCGAGTTTTTCTTCTTTCATGTTTCTTTTTTAAATTTTATCCTTTGAAATTAATTTTGTTGAGCCTTGAGCTTTCTATTTTTTTCCTTTCCTTTCTCTGCGGTTAACTCGAATCGCTGGTTAGTTAAGTTAATCTGAATTCACTCATGTTATCATTATTTGAATATCTTTTTTTTATGTTAAAAAAATAAACCCATCCCACAATGTAGCGCATGTAAAAAATTCTAGTACAAATCAAAAGGGTTTATAATCACACTTCAACCTTACATGTAAAAAAAATTATGCTTTGGTTTAGGATAAATAGCCTCAGCATTGATACATTTACAACTTCCCATAAACTACATTCCCGATATATATATTAAAAAAAAAAACTTTACATGAACTAACATCAATTTCTAAATATTAGCCTTCTTCTATGAATATCTCTTAAGAAAATAGGAAAGGTAGTTCACCTTATGACGCATGCCTAACAAAATATTTTCTATTGTTAAAAAAAAAATGTTTAGATAATGATAGTGTTTTAAAAAAAAAATTGAGACGGATCAATGATTTGAATGGATTCATTAAAGTTTCTTAATTTAATAATTTGATTATTAAAAAATCAAATAACAATAAAAAATGATAATGACTAATAAAAAAATAAATGCTTATAAATATTACAAAAATAGACCTTCTAAATATTATTAAAAAAATCTTAATGATCTTATTTGATAACAAAAAAAATCATATGAGAACGGGAAAACCTCATAAAAAGAAAATAAAAGAAATATGAAGCTCAATTACCAGCAAAGCAAACATTGAAGGACAATCTAGAAAGAAAATTAATTTTAAAAAGGATAAAAAAAAACTCGAGTCAGCATATCAAATTCACGACCTGGTCATGAGATATGGATAAACTCGCACATAAAAAATTGACTAAAATGGTGAAGGTTGATTAGTACTTAAAAGTGTATTTTTTATCAAGGTTTTATATCATCATTTTGCACTTGAAGTATCAATAACTCCTTAACTAAAACATGTTTTATAATAACATATCTAATAATATATGATACGTTTAATTTATGGTAAATGTTCATCTTAAATGCAGGCCTATCACGTAAATGAAAGAATTGATTGATGAGTTGAAGTACTAAAATTGAAAGGACAAAAAGATGGCCAAACTTAGAAAAAAGATGTTAGTGCAGTCCAAACTGGAACATTGTTCGGTAATCGGGTCATATCTGGAGCTGTAGATCTCGGATTTAATTCTACTTTATATAGATGCAAAGGTAAGACATAGGCCTATAACTTTTATAGGAGCCTAATATTTAACAAGGCCGTTTTCAAGTCCAAATTGTAGCAACAACGAAGAAGTCCGAATCTATCCTAAAACCCAAACATTGTTCAGTATTCAGCCCATATCTCGAGTTTTAGAAGTCCAAATGATCTCAAAATTTTACTCTGGAAAGATGAGACAATTTCCTAGAACTTTCATGATTTAAGTCTGTTCAAATTATGACGTTATCAATGATGTTTTTGGCAAACAAGAAGATAAGAATTGTCACCAAGTCAAGATGTGACCACCCATTCATCAATTAGTCAACAAATCAATAGTTCTGAATTGTGGCCTATAAAAGGAGGCATTTGCCATGTATTTAGGCATCTTGGTGTTTAGATCAAGATCATGCTCTTGCTTTCTCTTTATATTTTGTAATGCTTAAGTTTTGCTTATATTAATCTTTTGCTTATACTTTTCATTCCTTTCCTTGTTTATTTATGTCTCTCTCTTTCATTATGTCTAGCTAGGTTAATTATGTCAAGGTGAAAAGGGTACATTAATGGTGTAAGAATAAGTATAATATAAACTTAACATGGACCTTAATGTTGGATACTAACATGCTTTATATTTGTTATCTTATTCACTTTTAATACTTTGCTTGTTAAATGGTTAATTTAGATTTATGTTGCATAACACTTGGTATAACAAATACTTGGCACTTTCACAGCCCATACTGTATGGTATAACCAACACCTGAGTTATGAAAGGAACTTGATTTGTTGTTAACATAAGTTATAATCATGAATGCCTGGCAACATTTACAAGTATTAGCATTATTCGAATAAGATAACTAATGTAATCATCTTAACAATTTATAATCTGATTGTAACCTCCTTGTGTGTGGTTTCCAATTGAATAATAAGAGTTTATACTATACTTATTTGAAATACTATTAGTGGATCCTCTAACCTTGACATTTGTTGTTATCATTGTTTAATCTTTGCGTTAATTTTTCATCTCAAAGTTCTCATCAACTTCTTCTTCTTCATCTTTATTATTATTATTGTTGTTGTTGTTGTTGTTGTTGTTGTTGTTGTCTATAATTTATACAATTAACCTTCCTGTGGTTCGACCCCGGTCTTGCCGTGTGATTTATTACCTCGACATTCCTACACTTGGGAAAAGACATCAATCTTTTGGTCGTGTCAAAGGTCAACTCTTAAACAAACTAAATGATGAAAGACTAATCTAAAAAAATCAATTTAAAAAATGTAAAAAAAAAAACTTGGGTCAACTCGGGTTAACTTAACTAACCTGCGATCTAAAATCTAAGATCGGGATAACCCCTGATAAAAGAAATCAATGGCCTAAAAAAGACCGAAGTTAAACCAGGTTGATAATGTGGTTCAACCTGCTTTTTAAAGTGTTTTTCAGATTTTTTTATTTTTAAATATTTTTTAATAGTTTTGATGTGTTGATATATATATATATATATATATATATATATATATATATATATATATATATATATATATATATATATATAATAAATATAAAAAAAAAAATAGATTTTTTTTAAAAACAAATATATA